>Ga0100391_1002697_pt1 | contig 18602 bp, 17 predicted proteins | sample CryGeymeta201515_FD_81541 | JGI IMG/M metagenome (GOLD analysis project Ga0100391, IMG submission 81541) | Groundwater microbial communities from Crystal Geyser aquifers in Utah, USA - Crystal Geyser metaG 2015-15 | ecosystem: Environmental > Aquatic > Deep subsurface > Groundwater | place: USA...
TAAAAAAATAAAATTGTAAATATTGTAAATATTGTAAATATTGTAGTAGAAATTTTTAAATTTATCTAATATTCTAAAAAAAAAAATAAAAAAAAATAAATAAATAGGGGGTAAGTGTAAGTATAAAATTTAATTAATAGAATAATTTAAAAAAAAGAAATGGTATTTATTATAACAGAATTATATATGTCAATAGTTATGTTAGTAAGTTTAATAATATTAAGTCTGAGAAAAGAGAATTACAAAAGTTTAATGAATATGATGTTATTATTTTATATTATAACATTAGTTATAATATATGACGGGATTATTAATAAAAATATTAGTATTTTTATTTTTAATTATAATTTAAAAATAGATTATTTAACAATAATATTAAAAAGTATAATAGTAATATTTATGTTAAATTATATTTATACTTTTACATTGTTGTTAAAAAAAATTAAAAAAATTAAAAAAATTAAAAAAAAATTTATATTTAAATATAAAAATGAAACTAAATTAGAAAAAAATAATAAAAGATATTATCGCAATAATTTAATTTTGGATTCACCACCAAAAATTGATTTAGTTGTTTTAAATGGTTCTAAAAATAAATTAATAGAAATTAATAATACAAAAACTACAAGACAATGCGATTTATTACATAAATATACTAATGCATTAGATATTTCTATACTTAAAAAAAATAATGGGTTTTTTAAAAATTTAAATATAGATAAAAAATTTGATTATAAAAATTTCCATTATTATAAGCAATGTAATTTAATAGATATAAAAGAATGTTCTGCTAATATATCAGAAAATATAATAAAAGATGTAGAATTAAATCAAGTTTTATTTGATTTACAAAATAATATGCAAGATTGAAATTCTTTTTTTTTTTTATTTAAGGATACACAAAAAAAAATAGAGTGTTTACAAAGGATACATAAAATGGAAGTAAATGAATTTGTTTTTAAGAAAAGTATTTTATATCAAAAAAATATAATTAGTTGAGATAATTATGTAAATGAATTTAATATTTTAAAAAATGTTTTAAAAAAAAATTTAGAACATAAAGTTTTTATGTTAGAGAATAAACAAAAAAATTGACAACTATTTATAAATTTTACAAATGGTAGGAAAAGTAAAAATAATATTTTTACTTTTGAAAATACTTCAAATATATATAAGGGTATTTGTGATATAAAAAATAATATTTTGGATATTAATTTAAATAATAAAGCAGGTATTTTATTTTTAAATTCTAATAATAATAATTTTTATTTTAAAAATATTTTATTAAATACAAAATATTTTAGTAAATATGATACTATAGATTTAATAAATAAAGATTTTCAAATTTTTGATCATCATGTAATAATAAAAAAAATTTTTTTTGAATATAATGTACGTAATATTAATGATTTTTTGTTAGTAATTTCTTCTTTATTACAGAATAATAAAAATTTAATTTATTTTAATAATAATACGTTGACTTATAGTAAAAATTTAGATAATAATTATTATTACGAATATTCAGCGATTGATGATATTGAAGTTAGATCTATTTTAAATGTTGAACAAAATGAAATTTTAAATAAATCTTTAGCTGAAATAGGTTTTGATATATTAAATAATTAAAAAATATGAAAGAATTCTCGATACATTTTAAAAATATGGGTACACCTGAGGGTAATATTATATTTGTTCTTTATTTAAATTTTAAAACTAGATATTATAATATTTTATTTTTTTTTAGATTATATGAATATTTTAAAAGTTTATTATTATTATTATTATTTTTATTAAGTTATTTTTTTAAAATAAAAATTTTTGAAAGTCAAAATTTTATACAATTGGAATATATATATAATTGGATAGTCTGTTATAAAATATGAATATTATTAAGTATATTTGTAATTTTTTTTTTATTTATTTATTATATAAAAAATTATAATGTTACAGAAACTTTAAAATATCTTTATATATTTATATATCATAGAATTAATTTTTTTATAAATTTATATTTGTTTATTTATTTATTTAAAATGGATTTAAACATTTTTTTTGAATATAATTTTATTATAATATTAATATTTATAATATATTATTTTATTTTTTGAATATATCTATTTTTTAAAAAAAAGGTATTAAATTATAAATTATTACATTTTTTAAATTTCCCTTTTATTCCTTTAATTTTTTGAATATTTTTATTTTGCATAAATGATTTAAATTTTTTAAAATTAAAATATTATTTTATAGATTTTGATTTAAAATATTATGAAACTAATATAGAATTAAATAATGAGGAAGAAGATTTTAAAAAAAAATAAATGTACTTATTTGATGTATGATAATATTATTGTGAATTTTTTTATTGAGTTATTAAAATTTTTTAATAATTCAGCATCTTTTTCATTTTTTTTTAGGGAAAATGAATTGCAATTTTTAAATAAATTAGAAAATTTAAAATTAAATAAATATGAAGATAATTATTTAAATATAGAATCTAAAATTGTTTATTTGGATAATTATTTAAAACGTTTATATAATATGGAAAAAAAAAATTATAAATTAATTTATCAAACCGAAATTGATTTACATAAAAATATTAAATTATATAAAAAATTATTTTATAAATATAAAAATTTATATTTGTATATAGCTAAAAAACGTTATATTTTTTTAAGAAATGAAAAATTATTAATATATAAAAAAAAATTATATAAATTATTTTTTTGTTTATTAAAACGTCCGGGTTTTTTTAGAAAGTTATTAAATATTATAAAAAAAAATAATATAAATTATTATAAAAATTTTTTATTAAAAAAAAAAATAAAATCTAAATGTTGTTATAAAAATATATTTTTAAATTTTTGAAAAAAAAGTAATTATCCTAAAATATTAAAAAAAAAGTATAAAAATTTCAAAAAAAGTGAAAAACTTGAAACATATGAAACCTTTTTATATTTTGAATCAAAAGTTGTATCAAATAATTGATGATTATTAAAATATGATTTAAATAAAAAAAAATATAAATTTGTTAAATTTCATAATAGGTATACTTTATTTGGTTATTTTTTTGAATTTTTTTATACAAGTTTTTATTATTATTTTAAAAATCACAAACTTATTAATAAATTAAATAATTTAGATTAAAAAAAAATGATAAATCGTATTTTAGATCTAATTTTTTTACTTATGGGTGATAATAAAATTTGAGTCAAAATTATTGAAGAAGATGTTTTATTTTTTTTTTTTTTAAAAAAAAAATAATAATTAAAAATAAAAAATATTATTTTTATTTAGATATGCAATATTTTTTAAATGCTATAATAACTTTTGTAATATTTTTATTATTATGAAAATTTTATATAAAAATATTTTCTGGTCATATTATAAGTTTATGGGCGATAAATCGTATATATATTTATATTTTAGTAGTAATATATATTATTTATTTAATAAATTTGTTTTATAAAAAAAAAGGTAAAGCTAGTTTTTTTAAAAATATATTAAATTTATTAAGTTTATTCAGTAATATAATAATTTTTGTATATATTTTAAAATTAAATATTTTAATAATCTTATATTATGATTTATTTTTGTATTTGTATATTTATATGTTGTTTATGTTTAATATAAATGTTTATTTATTATTATGAAAAGGTTATTTTGATTTTGTAACGGATTTTATGTTATATCCTTGGATATTATTATTATTTTGTTATATTATACTTTATTTTAAAATAGAAAAATATTTTTGATTTTTTAAATACACTGAAATGTATTTTCGTATAGAGACTGAAGAATTAGAAATAAGAGAGGAAATTTGATAATAAAACTTTTAAGACATATTTTTTAAATATTTTAAGGATTATGAAATTTCCCAACATGGATATTGAGGTACTGAATGTTTTGAAATGTTTTTTTTTAAATTAGAGAAAATTATCAAAACGAATAATATCATATATTTAAATTGTGTACATTTATTTAATGCATTATTAACTTTGATAATATTTTTAATTTTATGAAACTATGATATACAATTAGTTTCTTTAGAAATAATACTTGCTTATAAAAATTTTATATATTATTATTTTTTTTTTATGGTATTTAAGTTATTACTTCAATTAATAAAAGGTATTTATAAATATATAAAATTTAAGGAAATTAATGATATTTATGATGTGTTAAAAATAATATTTAAATTTATAAATTTTTTAGTAAATATAAATATAATAATGTTTAAATTACAGATAAATTTTTTTATATTTTTGCAATATAATATAATATTTTTAATAGTAAATATAAATATGATAATATTTTTTTTACATAAATGATGATTAAATTGTGTATTAGAAGGTACGTATTTAACAAATTTTATAAGTTATCCTTTAATTCCAATAATTATAATATATATATTATATTGATTAAATTATGAAAATGGTTATAAATTAGCAGATTTAATTATAGAATATTGTAGTTGATATGTTGGTTTAAAAATAGAAAATAATTAAAAAATAAGAAAAATTTTAATAAATAATTTTTATTTGACGCTCGTTTTTTTTTAATTTGTTCATTTAACAATTAATATTAAATCATAAAAAAGGATTATGGTAAAGTAAATGGGAAAAATGGGGGAATAATATTATAAAAAATATAATAAAAAATTAAAAATTTTAAAAATTTTAAAAATTTAAAAATGAAAAATACAAATCATTCAACAAATAATACAAGTTCAATATTTGAGTCTAGTGAAAAATTTATAAATCGTTGATTTTTTTCAACAAATCATAAAGATATAGGTACATTATATTTAATATTTAGTATATTAGCAGGTTTAGTAGGTACGTGATTTTCAATAATGATAAGAACAGAATTAGCATACCCCGGTTTTCAATATTTTAATGGTGATTTACAACATTATAATGTTATAATTACAGGTCATGCTTTTATTATGATATTTTTCATGGTTATGCCAGCATTAATTGGTGGTTTTGGTAACTGATTAGTACCTATATTAATAGGTGCTCCGGACATGGCATTCCCAAGATTAAATAATTTAAGTTTTTGATTATTACCTCCTTCTTTATTTTTATTATTTTTTGCAGCTGTAAAATTTGGTGTAGGTACAGGTTGAACGGTTTATCCGCCACTATCTATTATAGAAAGTAAAGGTGTAGATTTTGCTATTTTTAGTATACATTTAGCCGGTGTTTCTTCTTTAATGGGTGCTATAAATTTTATAACTACAGTAATAAATATGCGCCATGTTGGTTTAAATATGCATATAGTACCATTATTTGTTTGAGCTGTTTTAGTAACAGCTATTTTATTATTATTATCATTACCTGTTTTAGCGGGTATATCGTTACTTGTGCTCGCTTTAAATCTGGCTATATGCTGGAAACTCTTTATTATAAAAAATTTAATAAAGACAATCAGCAGAAAACTTAGTATATTATGATGTATTAAGGATTCTCAGAGACTACACGCCAGAATCTTTTTTTTTTACGAAACTTTAAAAATATTTATTAATGATGAAAAATATTTAAATGTTTATCAAAATTTTAATTTTTTATATGATAATAAAAATAATTTTGTATTATATTTATGTGGGTTAATTGAGGGTGATGGTTCAATAATTACACCTAAAGAAATTAGATCTAAAAAAGGAAATTTTAATTATCCTAGTATTGAAATAAGTTTTAATGCAAAAGATTTACCTTTTATTTTTTTAATACAAAAAGAATTAAAATGTGGTTCAATTTCAAAAAAAAAAGGTAAAAAAGCTTATGTTTTAACTATAAATAATATTGAAGGTATTTTATTATTAATATATTTTTTAAATGGTAATATGTATACGCCTAAAATTTATAGTTTATGAAGTTTAATTGATTTTATAAATTTTAAATATTTATTAAATATAAAAAAGTTAGAATTTAATAAAGAAAATTTTTTTAAAAATGCATGATTGAGTGGATTTATTGATGCAGATGGTCATTTTTCTTTACGTTGTTCTTTACAAAAAAATAATAATTTAAAATATACTAAAGTAGAATGTAAGTTTGAATTAAGTCAAAGACAAAAGGATCATAAAGGTTTTGAGAATTATGATTTTATGTATTTGATAGCTAATTTTTTATTATCTGATGTAAAAAAAACTAGAATAGATAAACAACATCCACAATATAGAATACGTACTTTAAATATAAAAAGTAATTTAATTTTAATAAATTATTTAAATATTTTTCCATTATTTAGTTCAAAATATTTAGATTTTAAAGATTGAGAAATTGTTGCAAATATGTTTAAATTAAAATATCAACGTAAAAATTTAGAAAATATTTTATTAATTAAAAATTGTATAAATGATAATAGAAAATTTTTTAGTTGAGATCATTTGCAAAATTTTTATAAACTTGAAAAATAAAAAGATAAGATATAGTCCCAACAATTATGTGAATAATTGAGTATCTACCTAAATTATATTTTATAAATTTAGAAGCATTTAATTATAATAATTATTTTTATTATAAAGCTATGAGATTTTTATTCTAGTAGATCAAGAAAAAGGCAGTAACTATGTTATTAACAGATAGAAATTTTAATACAACATTTTATAATCCAGCAGGTGGTGGTGATCCAGTATTATATCAACATCTTTTCTGATTTTTTGGTCAAAGGATGGCCCTTTTGTATAGTAATATACAATTAGCAGCAAACTGTAAGCTGGAATATCTTTATGTTAAAAAATACTATAAATGTAAGTTATTATATATATATAATACCTTTATAGTTACAAATTTTTTAATTATGGTGAATCAGCAGGTAACCAAAGCACGTAGCATGTTAGTAGGAACCTCAGAGCACATACGTTTGCTAACCAAATATAAAAAAAAAGGATTTAATGAATGGCTTGGTGGATTAATTGATGGTGATGGTTATTTTGGTATTTCGAAAAAAAATTATGCGTGTTTAGAAATAACAATGGATATACGAGATTCTAATTGTTTAAAAATTATTCAAAATATATTTGGTGGTAGTTTAAAAATGCGTTCAGGATCAAAATCGGTACGTTATAGATTACATGATAAAAAGGGTTTATTAAGTTTATTATTTTATGTAAATGGTAATATACGTTTATCAAAACGTATATTACAATATAATAATATTTTGCTTCAATATAATTTAAATTATATTGAAGCAAAATCTTTAAATTATAGTAATGGTTGATTAGCCGGTTTTTTTGATTCGGATGGTACTATAACTATTAATTCTAATAATTTTCAATTAGCTATATCTATTTCACAAAAAGAACGTTATATTTTAGATATTATTGTGTCTATTTATAAAGGTGCAGTTTATATAGATCGAAATTCAAATACATTTAAATGATATGTTACAAAAAAAGAAGATATTTGTAATTTATTAGAATATTTTAAAAAATATCCATCTCGTTCCGAAAAGAAACAAAGATTACATTTAATTCCTTCTTATTATGAGTTAATGAGTTTAAATAAAACAAATCCGTTTTTTGAAAAAAAATTTAAATTATTTATGGAAAAATGGGATAATTACTTATAATAAAATTTTTTTGGTTAAAGATATGTACCCTTTATATAAAAAAAAATTATATAATAGCATCCCGAAGTTTATATATTAATAATTCCAGCTTTTGGTATTATTAGTCATGTAATATCAGATTATTCAGGTCGTAGTGTATTTGGCCATATAGGTATGATTTACGGAGCGCAGTTCAGACAAAATAGCATTAATTTACAAAGTGACAAAACTGTAAGAATTAATAATAAAAAGGATAAGCGCAATTCCTGTCACTTATTATCAACATTAGTCAATGTACAAGAACAAGTTGTGATCAGCTTTATCATAATAATTATGCCCGAAATATTAAGTATGATATTTGGGGTCTTACAGCATAATTACATAATTTTAAAAGAGCTAGAGAATTTGTGTCTAAATGTTGCATCCTTAGAAGAAGGGGATTGAGATTGAAAAATCTATAATGGTATTTTAAATGTTTGTTTGGATCGAACAAAGGTAAAACTTTGTAGACAAGACTTAGAAAAAGATCTTACTAAATTTTTTAAAGATTTACAAGAAAATGATAAAAAAATACTTAAGGTTTTTGAATCGGATATTTCTTGAGAAAATTTAAATATAAAAAATAGTTGTAATTTAGTAGTTCTAAAATATAGTATATTGATTTCTAAGTTATTAATATTAATTGATATAGATAATTCTATTAATACCGAGAAATATTATAGTAATAATGAAATTTATAAAATATGTGCGCGATTACAAACTTTATTTTTAGAATCTAAAACGATCCTTATATATTCGATTTTAAAAATAAAATCAGAAAAAGGTTCACAAACTTCTGGGGTAGATGGTTTATGTTTTAAAAATGTTGAAGTTGAAAAACAAAATGTTATGAAAAAACGTTTAAAAAATACAAAATATGATAAATCTAAAAAGAGTTTAAAAATAAAGAAAGATTTACCAAACAAAGCTCAACTTACAGAAGATGAAATTTTAGATTTAAGGAAAAAAGTGGAAACTTTTAATAAAGAATTAGTAATTAAACTTTATAATTTATGTAATATTAAAACTTTTAGGAAAAATTTTAAAGGCCAAACTGTTAGACGCGTGTGAATACCTAAATTAGGTACCAATGAAATGAGTCCCTTAGGTATACCTACATTAAGAGATAGAGTATTACAATTTTGTATATATATAGTAACTTTACCTTTTATTGAATTATTTAGCGATACTTATTCATTTGGTGGAAGGCCCGAACGCTCAGCTTTAGATTGTGTAGCGCTTGTCTGTAAAAAACTTACACATATAGGTAGAGGTACTAGTAATTCTGGTATTCAAATAAAGCGTGTTAATAAAGAAATATTTGAGAAATATAAAGGTAGAAAACAAATTGTAAGAGGTCGTAGATTTCATTCATTTAAAGCTAAAAAAACACGTCGACATTATGAAAATTTATATTATATAGCAGTAGGTTCTGATCGAATTGCATCTAAAAAAATGTTACAGCATGAATTTTATAAGTATATTAATGTTGATATAAAATCTTGTTTTGATGAGATCAGTCATGAATACATTTTAAAAGTTTATCCTATTGTTGATAAATATAAGTATTTATTAAAAGCTTGGTTAGAAGCTCCAATTTATGGAACAGAAGATTCTAGAAAAAATATATATATAAGCTTATACCCTAAAAAGGGTGTACCTCAAGGGTCTATTTTAGGGCCTGTTATTTGTAATTGCGTATTAAATGGTCTTGAATATAATTTAACTAAAAAATATAATATTAAGGAAATTGGTAAAACACGTTGAATTTTACGTAGTATAAAATGTATTAGGTTTATTGATGATATATTAATTATAGGTAAAAGTGATGAAGGTACTTTTGAACTTTTATTTGATAAACTAAAATTTTTTTTAAAGGAGAGGGGTTTATTTATAAAAGATGAAAACTTAACTTCATTTAAAAAATTTGAAGAATTTAAACCAGGTAATTCTTTTGAATATTTAGGTTTTAAATTTATATATCCTGATATAAATTTAAGAAAATTTAAGAATGGAAAATTTACTAAATATAATATTTGTGACTTTTATTCTAGATTAAAGGGTTTAAATTCTGTGAAAAGTAAACAACGTTTATTAGTAATAATTAGACCTAAATCTTTAATAAAATTAAAAAATAAATTACGTGAAATTACGAATAGAAATAAAGCTTATTTAGAAGTTAAAGAAATTATAAAGAAAGTTAATGAGATATGAGTAGGTTTTTGTAATTATTTTGGTATTTCATTACAATGTAGAATACAACTTAAAAACATTGAATCTTTTATAATAAATAGAATAAAGAAATTATTATACTGAAAGTTTAGTTCTAAACCTAAAATGAGAACTTATGTATATAATGAATATTTTTTTGAAAATACATGAAAAGATGGTAATTTTGAATTAAAAACTCTAAAAAAGTTAAAAGTTTTTAATCATAAACCTCTACATTCACTAAGTCCTAGTTTATCTAATTTAAAATTAAATATTTTTTTAGATAATGAAGCTATAAAAAGAGCTAATTTATTAAGAGAAGTTCTTATAATTAAAAATAGTACACTTGAAAAAACAATGTATACGCGTGCTGAATTACAAAAAATTAAATTGGTTGAACAATCTTTTAGGTGTGGTATCTGTGATAAAAATATTGAAATTGAATATAATAAAAATAATTTAAAGAATGTAGAATTAGATCATGTAGTTTCCTTAAGCATTTTAATAATAGAAGCATGAGAAAATGTTATGAAAAATACTATACTTTTAAAAGAAATGAAGTCTATTTTAGTTAACAAAGATAGAGCATTTAATTATTTCAAAGAAAATATAAAAGGTCATTTAGAATTAAGAGCTACACATAAAGTTTGTAATAGAGAACTCGGTTTTGAAGCAAAAAGATATAGTTCTTCAAAAAGTAAAGATATAAAAAGGCGTGTTAATAAAAATGAATATTTAATTTTTTTACAGTTTAGAAAACTTATGAAAGAATTTGGCCGTTATTGATCTAATTATGGAAATTATAATAATAGAATATCTTAAGTTTATAATTATATTAATGTTAAAATTTGTCTGGGAGCCGGAATCCGCAGAGATGTGTTCGTCCGGTTCTGAGTTCGGATGTTTATTTAAAATATTAAAATTTTTAATTAAATATAGATGTCTAGAACACGCTATATTTTTAAAATTATTAAAACAATTTAAGAAAAAACAAAAAAAAAATAAGTTAAAGTTTAAATGTCAGAAATTTTTTAAAGTTACAAAAAGATTTTATTGTAAAAAAAATGAAGATAATAATTTACAGCAAAAAGAAATCAATACAAATAAAAAAAATTTAGAAAATAAAAGTTATTTAATTTTTATCTTTGAGAAAATTTTTTTTGATATAAATATATTATATAAAATATTTCGTCTTATTGATCGTATTTTTTTTAGTATTATTATTATAGGTAGTTTAGTTCTTTTAGTTATAAATAACTTATATGAAATACAGTTAAAATTTCTTTTTGTATATATTTATATATCTTTATTTCTTGTATATTTAATTTTTTTACAATTTTTAAAAATAAATTTTACATTATACAAAAATATAGAAGATAATAAGTTTTTTTATAAAAATTTAGTTTTGTACGTACTTAATCTTATGTTATTTTTTTTTTTAATAGTATTTTCATTAAATACTGAAAATAAAATAGGAAGTTATTTAAATTTAGAAATAGATTTAAATCTTAATTTCTTTATTTTCATTAGTTGTTTGTTATTTATAAATTTTTATTTATTGATATTAAATTATTCACAAATAAACAGATTGAATACTGTAAGTAATACAAATACTTTTATCGAAGATTTAATTAAAAAAAATTTTATTCGATTATATTTTGAACCTTTATTTAATTATTATGAAAAAAATATTTTTTATTGAGTGATTTATTTTTCTATAATTTTTAAAGTTATAAAATTTATAATTAATTTATTTTTTGGAAATTTTTTATTATTGAATAGTTTAAATACTATTATTTTGTTTATTTTCTTTTTAAATAGTATTATATATGTTTGTATATGATTCATTTCCGATGTATTAGTTTTTCTTGTACTTTTACCAAAATGTTTTAAATTTAATTCCCCTTTAGACGAACATGTAACTGTAGATAATACAAAAAAATTAACAAAAAATACGTTAGTTAGGCGTGGTTTAATTCCACTATTTGCTTTAGGTGGTACTTTTATTACATTTAATTTTGTACATCAAATGATTTGACCTGATTTTGAACCCCCATTAAAACGTATGTCGGAAAAAGTAGGTTTTCAATCTTATATGCGTGAAAAATTTGATTATCCACCAATAGAATGAAAGATAACAGATGATGATAATAAAGATTAAATTTCATTATAAAATTTTAATTGTTTTATATAATAAAATATATTTTTTAATATTAATGTCTAGAACACGCTATGTGTAGTATAGGTATTTTAGGTTTTTTTGTTTGAGCTCATCATATGTATACAGTAGGTATGGATTTAGATACAAGAGCTTATTTTACAGTAGCGACAATGATTATTGCAATACCTACAGGTATAAAAATATTTAGTTGAATTACAACAATGTTTGGTGGTATTTTACAATTAACAGTACCTATGTTATTTGCAGTAGGTTTTTTATGTTTATTTACATTTGGTGGTTTTACAGGTATGATTTTAGCTAATAATACATTAGATTTATTATTACATGATACATATGGTCTCGCTGATTCCGGACTATTTTATTTTCCCAAACTTAACCTAACAAGGGAATACTTTATATCAACTAGTCAGTACAGGCTAGCAAGTGTTTGATATTTAAAGTCCGTCTTTTCTAGTACAAGTTACATGAATGGTTCTATAGCTTTCCCTGTAGCTATAGATTTAGGTATGACCCCCTATAGCGTGATAATTTTGAACTGAGTAATAGGCTGTATAGTCAGCTGAAAGTGGTTGGGACTCAGTATAACAAAGGGGTGAACCACAGTAGTAGAATTGACAACAAGGGTAAAATATGTTGCAGGGCAGCTTAAAGTCAATTTAGGTTGGTTTTTAGAGAGGTTTTGCGAGGGTTTGAATGGGATTAACTATCTTTATGAATATCAAATGATATACCTGAGTGAAACTAGCGGGCGAGCTTTGCCTGATATCCCAGAATCGTGGGATCCGACTTTAATACTGTATGGTAAAGAAGTTAGTGATGATTTACAGACTAATCATTTGAAGTCTAACTTCAAAGAAGTCGAGGAGGATATCAGAAAGATGCTAGATATTAATAAATGACCTTTGACTAAAAGTGATATCACGGTTAGATTGAGGAAAAATATTAATGATCTGCAATTATCTATTGCAAAGTTAACTAAACAAGGGAAGGTGTATGCGGCTAAAAAGCTTATAAATAACTATAGCTTCAATCTCAGTATTAGACTATATAGTATACACCTATTTTCTAAAAGAACGTCCAGATTCACCTCAGGTGTTGATGGACAAAAGATTATAAATGATGATGACTGTTTGAAACTTTTGGAACTATCTAAATATTCAAACGTTAAAAATATCGATAATTCAACCATTAGAAGAGTGAGTATACCAAAATCGGATGGAACAGAACGCATTCTTGGTATTGGAAACATCTTGGATAGAGTGTTACAGAAAAGTATGTGCATCCTGATAGAACCTTACTATGAAACAATGTATCATCCCGAAGTATATGGGTTTCGTCCAGGTAGGAATGCTCAGCAAGCTGTAGCCTTGGCGTTTAAACTACTAAGTACTGGACAAAAACGTAAATCGTTCATAAGCTTAGACATTAAAGGCTGCTTTGATAATATAAATCAGGAAAGCTTGATGGAGATATGAGTTCCTGAAAAGTTCAGAAATATTACCAACTTCTGACTTGCAAGCAACATTGTAACAGATAGAGATGAGCACATCGAACAGATGAACAAAGGTGTTCCACAAGGGTCAATCATTGGTCCCTTATTTACAAATATACTTCTTAATGATATCTATCTAAAAGTCTATGAGCATCAACCTAAGTCTTTTCAAAGGTTAGATTCAAACACTGGTTATAAAGTGTCGAACCACTGTATAAGTTATGCTGATGATCTATTGTTCATATTTAACACAGATGAGCTGAATCATATTAAAGGCAGGATAACTATGTACCTTGAAACATTAGGTTTGAAAATCAATGATCAAAAGACTATAATTAAAGAACTAAAAACTAGTCACAATTTTAATATGCATTATCTTGGATTTAAACTAACATTTGTTAAGCCTGCTACACTGTATAAAGGGACCCTTATATCGAAAGATGAAGAACTCATTAGAAAAAAGAGTAGCCCTGAAATATTTAAAGTCTTAGTTAGTGTTGATGATAAAGCCCTGAAAAATCATAAGGAAAAATTGAAAAAGGTTATAAGAAGTGGTTATAATTTATCAGTCCCCCAATTGATACAAAAACTTAATCCTATAATCATAGGATTCTCAAACTACTTTAACTTAGCTCAATCATATAGTTACATGTCCTGACTTGATATGTTTACTTTGAAGAGAATAATTATATGACTAAGAAAAAAGTTTAAGAAAACACCAATGAAAAAACTGGTGGAAACCTATATGTTGATTAAAGGTAAATGAAATTTTCATGGTGAGTATTATAGTGCTAAAAATAATGATATTAAACGGAACAGGCATAAGCTGGTGTTGAGTAAACACATAAGACTGAAGACCTTACCCGCTAGACACTTTATCTTAAGGAAAGACCTGCGAGAAAGTACATATTATCTTGAATCGGCTGACTATGCTGCAGCTCAAGCTAAGATAAGTGCCCAACGTGAACGTTCTTCTGAAAAAACGACTTACATGTTACTAAACAAGCAGGAAGGAAAATGTCTATATTGCGACTCACCAATAAAAGAAGAAGAATCAATAAATATACATCATTTATATGAATTGAGAGCATGTAAAACTAAAGCTGACATTAAGGAATCTAACAAAGTTAAAAATTTGGTGGTATTACATCAGGAATGTCATAAGGTTTTACACTCTAAAAAGGCGGATAAAATAAAGATTAAAAGCCTACTTTTAGAATTATAATATCGCACGTGGAGAGCGTAGTACTGGGCAACTGGTTTGCTGCGTTCGGAGGGAGTGAAAATTCTTAATATATCAAGTATGCTTATTATTATTTATACTATCCCTATTATAAAAAAAAAAAAAAATTAAAAAGGGTGGTTAGTAATTCATATCGAAAAAATAAAGTTTTCAAATGTTTTTATTCATCTAATCAAAATAAAAATAAAATAAGAAATTTTATCAATAATTTAGATAATTATACTTATAAATTTTTAAATATTTTATTCATTAGAAAAGTGTTAAATAATCTATTTTTTATTATTACGTTTACTTTGTTATATATTAATGTTGAACATAAAAATATACTCTTATTTATATACATTATTGTATTTTTAGTCTATATTCTTTATTTGCGATTACTTAAACTAAAATTATATAAATATAGAAATACTGAACAGAATAAATTTTATTATAAAAATTTAAGTATTTTTATTTTAAATATTTTGTTATTGTCTTCTATAACTATACTTATAAATTTAAGTGATAAAAATGATATATATCCTTTTTTTGGAGATTTTAAGTTAGCCCCAAATTATTTATTAATTATTATTTTTAGTTTAATACCTATTATAAGTTACTTATTTTTTAATAATTTTAATTTACTAGAAAAAGTAGAAGAAAATATAATAGAGCAAAAAAGAAATGAAGAGTTTATGTTAAAAGTTGAAAAAACATTTAAATATAGTATGTTACAAAAATATATTGAGACACAATATATTAAATATTTTATCAATCTATTTAAAAACATACAAAAAATATTTTTACTGATGTTTGTTAGTAATTTATTTTTTAGCTTAGATCAATTTTTTATATTTAAATGAATATTTTTAATGATAATTTATGTATATTTTATATTGTTAATTCCTATGTCAATAATTATTTTAGATATTATATTTTTATTTATTATTAATATACCCTATTGTATTATATATAGTATACCTTTAAGTGACCCTATAAAATATACTAGAGGGGGTGAATTTGATCCATCTAAATTAATACAAAATTTTGGAAAAGTAGATAAATCTATAAAAAGAGTACGTAATCTAGGTGTGTGATCTGTATGTACGGTTATTTGTGGTGGTTATGCCGGATATAACACTTGACAACAGTATACATATCCTGGTGTAGAAACACCATTTGATAGACACAACGAAAATTATGTAAAACCTTTTATGAAAAAACACTTTAATATACCAGCAGATTATATATTAGAAGAAGCTGGTTATGATAAAAATACATTGAAAAAGAAAGATTAAAAGAATATGAATATTTAAAGCCATAATACATAGAATAAATATTAAGAATGTAGTAACTATCCCTATTTTGTGGTAGGTCATTTTCATTATGTTTTATCATTAGGTGCTGTTTTTGGTATTTTTGCTGGTTTTTATCATTGAATAGGTTTTTGAACTGGTAATTTTTATGATCAACGTTTAGCAAAATTACATTTTTGATTAACATTTATAGGGTCAAATTTAACATTTTTACCAATGCATTGATTAGGTTTATCTGGTATGCCTAGACGTATTTCAGATTATCCAGATATGTATGCTGGTTGAAATTTTATATGTACAGTTGGTTCTTATTTAAATTTTTTTGCATTATTTGTATTTTTTTTTTTAATTATTTTATTATTATTAAATTATACAAATATTTATTTATTAAAAGATACTTATTTAATACATCAAGATAATAAAGGTGATTTAGCTTTTTTTAATAAAAAAAGATCTTTTTATTTTTATAAAAATTTTGTATCAAATGAAAAAAATATTAATGTAAGTAATTTAAATTTATTAACTAATGATTTAAGATTTATTTATTTAAATTTTTTTAGTTATATTTTATTAAAATTCATTTTAAGAAAAAATTTAAATAGTTTTACTATTTTAACTTTTTTAAATAAAAAATAAATGTATTATAATAAAATTTTATATAGTAAATGATCTTATTTAAAATTTTCAAAGTTAAAAACTTTTAAATAAAATTATAAGTTTTTATTAAAAAATAAGATTCAAAATAAAAAAATAGAATATCAAAATTCAAAAAAAATTAAAGATTGTGCTGGTAAATAAAAGGTAAATAGAATAAAGAAAAGAAAAAAAAAGAATGAAAGAATTAACAGTAGGTTTAATAGCAAGTTCAAAATTAATAGGTGCTGGTATGGCAACAATAGGTGTAACAGGAGCAGGTGTAGGTTTAGGTGTATTATTTGGTTTTTTTATAGCTAGTTTAGGTAGAAATCCATTTTTAGAAGATAATTTATTAAAATATTTATTTTTAGGTTTAGCTTTAACAGAAGCAATGGGTTTATTAGCTTTAATGATGGCTTTTTTAATTTTATATAGTTAATAATATAAAATGTTTAGATCAAATCAAATGTTATATGCAGGTGAGTTCGTTAAAATAACTAACGTAGCTGCTAATAGTAATACAAAAAATTTTTATAATGCAAAATTACGTTCAAAAATTAAAGATAAAAATTTTAAATATGCTGAAACTAAACAAATAAAAACAGATAGTGATACTTGTAATTTTATAGATAATAGTACTATGTATATTCGTTTACCTATAGATAATAATAAAAAAATTTATGATAATATAAAAATTAAATATGAAAAAAAATTAAAAGATGATTCTGTTCAAATTTCTGATTATTTAGATGTACAAGACGCAAGAGAAAATACACATTTAAAAGTAGGTTTTGAAAATAATAATCAAGATTATGTTATAGAAGCAACGTATAAAACACAAGGAAAATCTTTAGAAACTTATCAAAAAACTTCCGAATCCGAAATTCTTGTAATATCACATAATAAAAATTCAAGTTTATCTGTTTTTTTTTAAAAGTCTTTAGATTTAGTAAAAGCAGGTAAAAAAATCTTATGAAAAGATATAAGTATAAATGAAAAATATGCTAAAGTTTTTTGTAAAGAAACTGGTTTAATTTCAGCTAAAGATTTCCTTAGTTTTAAAAATATTGATAATTAAAAATGCTAAATATAATGAATGTTATTTGAAATTATTTTGATGTAAGGTGTAGTTTATTTGTGCGTTTATTAAATGAAGCAGATAGCACTATTATTGGTTTTTTTTTTAAAGTTGAATATATAAAATATCATAATTATTATGTATCTTTTATTAATTAATTTACAAAAATGATTTCAAGCGTTATTATCGTTAATAATTTTTATTATTTTATATAAATTTAAAATATTAATTTTTAATGATTATATAATTAATATAATAATAATTTATTTAAGTATATTTTTTTGTATTTCTATTTTACGTTTATTATATTTATTAATATATGGTTATTATTTATTAAATTATACTGTGGAGGACGGCACGTTGTTTCTGGAGGGTTTAATGTCTTTAATTCAATTAATAAATTTTTTAATTAATGTAAAAATTTTATATTGATTATTAACAGGGTTAACTATAAATATTTTTATTCAATGTAATTTAATATTAGTTATTGATTTAATTATGTTATTTATGTTATATATATATACATATCTTTTTGATTATAAAATTAAAGGTGATCGTATAGGTACTTTTTTAAGTTATCCTTGGATAATAATGATTATAGCTATTATTTGTATTTTATGTAAAATCGATATAGAAGATTATATATCCGTATTTATTAAAGGTTATGCTATATTAATTGTTGGTGAAAAAGCTTAAATTTATTTAAATTTTATTTTTTTTTTAAGAAGAGTTTAGTTTATCGTTGTAATAAGAATTTAATAAAATAAAAGATTAATATAAATTTCATAGAAATATTTTTTTATAAAACAAAATAATAAAAAAATGTATAAATTACAATATTAAAAATTAAAAATTTTAAAAATAATGTA
>Ga0100391_1002702_pt1 | contig 18587 bp, 21 predicted proteins | sample CryGeymeta201515_FD_81541 | JGI IMG/M metagenome (GOLD analysis project Ga0100391, IMG submission 81541) | Groundwater microbial communities from Crystal Geyser aquifers in Utah, USA - Crystal Geyser metaG 2015-15 | ecosystem: Environmental > Aquatic > Deep subsurface > Groundwater | place: USA...
CCCTGGGACATCGGATTCCATCTCGCTCTCAATGTGCCCGACGGCGGGCGCCTACTCGACCTGTGCTCCGGCATCGGCGCGCTGACCGTCGCGATCCTCGATCACGGGCAACGGTTCGACGAGATCGTCCTGCTGGAATCCAATCCCGACTACTGCGAGGTCGCACGGCGACTGCTGCCGGAGGCCGAGGTGATCTGCGGATCTATGTACGATGACGTCCTCATCGACGAGCTCGCGACCCGTGGCTTCAGGACCGTCGTGTCCAATCCGCCCTTCGGCACGGTCTCGCGACCGGAGGGAGCCAGCGGTGTCAGATACAGGGGCGACGCGCATTACGAAGCGATCGACATCGCCAGTGACCTCGCAGCGTACGGCGCCTTCATCCTGCCCCAGCAGGCATGCCCCTTCGCCTATTCCGGGCGACGGGGATTCATACGCACCGAGAACGACCGCTACGAGCGGTTCAGCAAGGCGACGGGCATCGATCTGGAGATGGGCGTCTCGACGGACACCGCGGTCCTCACACCCTTCCGCAACACCCGCATCACGGTCGAGCTAGTTACCGCCGACTTCCTCGCCGTACGGGAGAAGCGGCAGTCCGCGCAGGGCGATCTTTTCGACATCGCGGCATGAGAGCGATTCTCCCCTACGCTCCGCCGTCTTTTCTTCCTACAATGCAACCGTGAACGTCACAATCTTCAGCGATGCCTCCATCTGCCCAAGAACGATGTCCGGCGGATGGGCGGGATGGATCAAGAGCGATCGCGGTCTGCTCCAGGTCGACGGCCCCCTGAAGGCGAAGCTTCTCGACACCAGCATCGCCGAGGCGATGGCCGCTCTCAACTGCATATGCTACGCGATCGGCAAGGACATGATCAGGGAGGGCGACGTCGTCGTCCTGGCGACGGACAACAACAACGTCATGGATGTCCTGACAGGAAAGGCGCGGCGCAAGTTCCGGCGCAAGGACGCGCGCAAGCGCGGATGGACGACGAAACAGCTCCGCCAGTACCTGAAGCAGAGCAACGAGCACATCGACAAGATCTCGACGATCTTCGAGCATCGCATGGTCCGGACCGGATTCGACCTCAGGTGGAATCACGTCAAGGGACACCGTGGCAAGATAGACCGGCGTGCGGCCGTCAATCACGGATGCGACGAACGCGCGAGATCCGCGATGCAGTCCGAACGCAAGGCCAATCGCAGGAAAAAGGCCGGACCGCCCTTCGGCGATCCGGCCTGAGAACAACGCCTCCGTCAGGCGCGATCAGCCGCCTGCGCGCTTGTTCTCGGCCTTGCGGAACACGAAGATCACCTTGAGCGCCTGGGTCAGACCGCTCTCGTCGAGACCGGCCTCATCGGCGTAACGGCGCCAGTCCTCCCACGAGAGCGTCTGGCCTTGCATGATGGCAACCTGCGGCATCACCGAGAGAAGCTTGCGGAACTCGGCCATCCAGTCGCCTTGCAGCTCTTCCTTGACCATGATGTACATCGCCTTCTCCTTCGGCTTCTTCAGAAGCTCGTCGATCAGCGCTGCGTTCTCGGAATTCGGATCGAAGATCGAGGCGGCCTCCTCGATCCGCCTGAGATCGAGCGGGGTGCGCATCGCGGCGATGCTGCGCGCCAGCGACTCCCCCGTCTCGCCCGCCTTGAGCAATTGACGCTCCGCGAACTTCTGCTGCTTCTTCGCTCGCTGAGCGGCCATCTTAGCCTTCAGACTCATCAGTGACTTCCCTTCGTTCCCGTGATTGGAATGAACTCCTTTTAGGATGGAAAACACCGTGACCGCAAACACGGTGGGCTCCTGGAAGAGGGGGAAATCGCATAGGCATCATTGAAAGGAAAAAAAAGATATGAAAAGCCTCCTCGTCATCAAGGCCATCCTGCCGCTCCTCGGAACCCTGCGCGCCGGCGGCATCTTCTCCAATCCGGCGGGTATCCTGGCGACCAACTGGGTCGATGCACTCGGCAGCGCCGCGATCGAGGACGGGATTGACCTGTCCGACATGCTCCTCCAGTTCGAGGCGATCGCCGCAGCGACCGAGTTCGAACCGCAGCAGGACGCGATGGCCACCGCGTCCGACACGCTGAACAGCCTGCTCGACGACATCCCCGCGGGGAACGTGCCGCTCTTCGTCGCGCCGCCGGAAGGCTTCCGGAGTGTGCGCCTCCGCCTCGCCGGCAGCATCTCCGGCGCCATGGACCAGTTCCGACCCGATCGCGCGGACATGGAGCGCATGGCGAAGGACGCCGCGCTGCTCTCGACGCTCGCACAGGGCGAACCGGAGCAGGACGGCATCGACGTGCTCAACGTCACCGGGCAGGTGCATGACCTGATCGAACGCAGTCTCACGGCCCCCTATGCCCAGCGCCTGGCGCTGCTGGGCAAGGCGCGTACGGCGATCGGGAGGATCGCGGCATGAGGAACCACATGGAGATCCCCACCAAGGGGAAATGGCCGGATTTCCGGAGTCTCAGGGCGGACATCGTGCCGGAATGGCTGGCCACGAGCGCAGCCGAGATCGTCGAGGCGGTCGGTGACCAGATACGCACCGTCTACGTCGAACTCTATGCACATGCCTATTACGACGACAACACGAGCGTGGATCTGAAGGGTGCCGCCGGAGTCACGCCGGCGAACCTGCATGCCCGGCCCGACGAGGACGAGCTCGACCGCATACCCGCCATGCGCCGCATCGAGCGCCGCGCCGACGAGATCTGGCATCACGCTCCGCTCGACGCCGATGACGAAGGCAGCACGACGGGTGAATTCGAGTATCGCTTCACCCGGGACGGATTCGAATACGGTTGGATCAGGGGCGAATACACCGATGAACCGGACTTCGAAGCGGAGGCGACCTTCGTCGACGGGGAATGGCAGTACGAGGAACGGATCTACGTCCGGGACTACGAGATCAGCGAGACCGATCTAGCCATCAACGAGACGGCCTCCATCATGGAGCACCTGTCCCCCGACACCCTCGGTCTGTCGACCATGCCCGACGCGGACGGTCTCACGCACCGCTTCGACGAGGACGACGAGTGTCTCGTCATCATCGCCAGGGGCGGAGGTCTCTTCCGGCATCACGAATCGAGCGTGACATGAACGCCCAGCGTCTCGAGCAGATCATACGCGAGATCGGCGACGAGAACGGGGTCGTCGTCGAGCAGATGGAGATCTGTCCTGACGGGAGCAAGGGATGGCACATCCACATGAAGGCGGACGGCAACCCCTTTTCCGACGAGGACTTCGGTGATGATCCCGGGCAGGAACTGCTCGTTCCCCTTCGCGGACGCGAATGCAGGTACCAGAGCTCCCGATTGGGATCGGCAGGGGTGGAAGGGTTCCGGGCGGAAAACGGGCTGCCTGCGGACTGGCGCATGGAGTGGCATTCACGGGTCGAGGCCTGGGACGAGTACACCGATGCCCCCGACATCCATCGCATCGCAGCCTGGATCGGCCCCGAAACGGAATCGGCCCGGCCGCGCGCCGCGATCCGCCGGGAGTTCGAGCAGGATCTGGTCGGCGAGATCGGTGGAGACCTCCACATGGTCACCCGACTGGTGTCGCACCTGTCTCTTCCCGTCGAACAGCACCAGAAGGACGCCATCAAGGGCGCCATCTCAACCATAATGAGGAGAACGACATGCCTCTGACATCGCATCAGATCGAGAAGATGTTTCCGGAATTCATGGCCTACGAACCGGATCTCATCGAGGTCGACGGCGTCATCGTCCACGACCCGCATCGGATGGAGGCAACGATCAGCATCGAAGGATCCGTACGCGACGAGAGCGAGATCTTCTGCGAAGGGGATTCCGATCTCGACATATCCTTCATCACCGGCAACAGCACCTCCGACAATGCTCCGACCGACACCCTCATCCGGACCGGGATCACCCTCGACAAGGCCGACATGCATGACAATCCGCTGTTCGAGGGATTTGCCCACGACAGCCTGACGATCATGATCTCGGGCTACCTGTCGACTCCGGAGTACTGCGACGACGAGAGCGACGGCAACTTCAACGGAACCGTCTACGTGCAGGCAGGCGACAGTGACTGGGCCGAGGAGCAGAGCAGGACGGAGACCATCGGGAAGATCGAGGAATCGATCACCGACATGATCACGACCACGACCCGCCAGATCTCGATGCTCCGCGCCATCGGCAAGAAGGGTCCGGTCTCGAAGGACGCTCTTGGTGCCCTCGTCCGCGATTGCCTGAAGGCCGCATGAGCCTGCGACGGGTGCTGCATCCCTGGTTCGACGATCCGCTGGTCCATGCGGTCAGGGCGGAATGCCTGAAGCAGGGCGCCGACAGCATCAAGTACAGCGCCGGCAGGACGGATGCATGGACCGATGTCCGCATCGTGCCCCGTCCAGAAGGCGAACTTCCCTGGATAACCGGACCGAGCATCCTGCGCGTCGATGAAGCACAGGAGGCCCGCAACCACTCCCTCATGCTGGATCTCCTCCGGCACAAGGACATCGAGGAGCGCTTCGTCTCAGCCGTGACACGGTTCGAGATCGAGATCGGACGCGATTCCATGAGGCTCGCATTCGAGGTCGGGAGGGATCGTTTCCGTATCGGGAGCGAGACACGGGACCCAGGGGCGGATCCCGTGTGCTGGCTGACCGGCGGTGGCATATATCTCTCGGCGGTCCAGCCCCTCACCGCCACGGAGGAGGCCGAAGCGGGCGGAGCCCGAGCACATCTCGTCTCCACGTTCGAGAGCCGACCCATCCGCAAGGCCTTCCTGTCCTATGCGCTCGATGACGAGCGCGACCTGTCGAACCATCTCCAGTCCGTCGATCTGGCGGATTTCCAGTTGAACCAGGAGTACACTCCATGACGAATTTCGTAGAACGCATGCAGACCGCACTTCGCGCCGACCTCGCCAGCCGCGAAGACGGCGATCTGGCGGAGTGGGACGGAAGCGAGGGCGGGGACGGTCTCGCCGAGATCAATCGGGACACGGATCTCCCCTTCCGGGCATGGGGCATGCGATGCGGCGAGCAGAGCATGGCTCAGGCGGTCCTCCCCATCACGGTCGGCTCGATCGTCTTCGACCTCGAGGGCGAAGCCTTCATCGAGACCGAGCATCATCCGACCGCGATCACGTCGGAGACGGACCGCGTCATCGCGGAAGGTGACAGCGAATACGCTCTCGGGATGATGTGGCCCGACCATGCAGACGAGATCGGCAGGATCCTCGGCTCGCTCGGACTGGAGGCCAGCCCCACCATCGACGGGAACGGTGGGAACGGCAGGATCCTCAGAGCGCGCTGCGACCTCAAGACCGCCTGACCCGATCAGGATCAGTTGGCGTGGAGCCCCTAGAGAAGGGGGAAAAGACATCAGGAGCAGAGAATGTACAACACCACACCCGTATCACTCGACGACGCCATGAAGCTCGCGATCGCGTATCTGCATTCGGGCATCATACCCCTGTTCGTCTCGCCTCCGGGCACTGGCAAGACCACGACGGTCGAGCGCATCGCGCACGAGATGGGGGCCACGCTCAGGTGCCTGCGTCTGAACAGCATCCCGCCCGAAGAAGCGCTCGGTCTCCAGTATCTGGATCACGAGACCCGCAGGACCATCCGATACGTCCCGAGCTGGGTGCCGGCCGAGGACGGCAGCGATGGACCCACGCTCGTCTTCTGCGATGAGCTCATGCAGGCCCCCGACGAGTACCGCAAGGGCATCATGAGCGCGCTTCTCGAACGCCATCTCGGCGATCACCGGATTCCCGACAACTGCATGTTCATCGCCGCCGGCAACAGCGTGGAGGACGGCTCGAACGTCTACGAACTGGACCGCGCGACCGCGGACCGCTTCGGCATCATCGTCATCCGGCCGGATTTCGAGATCTGGGCGAACGGATACGCCGCCGAGGCCGATGTCGATCCCGCCATCATGGGCTACCTGCGCATGCGCCCGGACAACTTCGATCTCACCGAGGACGAGAACACGCGGGACAAGGTGATCAAGCCGAGCCCCAGGTCCTGGATCGCCGTATCGCGCTTCATCCAGCACTGCCGCGAGACCGGCGCAGGGGACGACATCATCAAGGCGGGCCTGAAGGGCAAGCTCGGCGAGGAGATCGGAGACAGTCTCTGGACCCTCATCGGCACGCTCGAGAAGCTTCCGAGCCTGGAGCGGCTCCTGGCCATGAAGCCGAAGGAGCAGGCCAAGCACACCCCCGAGAGCATGGACGTGATGTGGGCCTATGGCCAGTCCATGATCTGGTACGCCAAGAGCAACGAGCGCATCCTCGAGATCGTCGATCTCTTCGACGCCTTCGAGAAGAAGGGCGAACTGCCGATCATCGAGTGCCGTTCGAACGTCATGGAGACCATCCTGCGCCGGGCCCGTTCCGTCCATGGCTTCAGCGTGCAGGACAGTCCGCGCATCCAGCAGGACCTCAAGCGCTGGAGGGCCGAGACGAAGGGAGAGGCAGGCAACGAGAACGACCGCGACCCGGCCCAGAACCTGAGGGCGGCATGAGGAATCCGGCGAGAGCCAACTGCGCCCGGATCCTCGAGATGTACCCCATGATGGGTTCGACGGCACTCTTCATGGAACATGTCGAGGGTCCCGTCCCCATCGCGGCTACGAACGGACGACAGGTCATCTTCGGCGAGGGATTCACTCCGCTGACCGACTCGCAGAAGAACGGCGTCGTCCTCCACGAATACCTGCACTGCGTCCTCTCCCATCCCCAGCGCGGCGCGTTGCTGCGCATGAAGCTCAAGGAGGAATACTGCCCGACGGGCTTCAATATCGCGGCAGACGCCCTCATCAATGTCGTCATACGGGAGGACGCCAGGAGGACCAGCCTGATCAGCCTCCCGGACGGATGCATCGACATCGACGCGATCCGCAAGGACCTGATCACGCTCGGGATCATCGAATCCGATGGCCTCCCCACGGCGACCACTTCGGTCGAGACGATCTACGACAAGCTGATGCAGGCCAGGCGCATGCAGCAGGAGGAGCGTCCCGACGGCGCAGGAGGAATCCCGGGAGGCAGCGGCGCGGCCGAAGACGACCCCGAGCGCGACGGAGCCCTCGATCGCATAGCCGGCATGTTCCGGGAGGCCCCCGACCTCGTCGCTGACGAAGGCACGGCCGAGGAGATGCGCGAGAGGATCCGGGAGCAGGGAGCACGCCTGGCCAACGCGAGCTCATTCGGCAACAGCCATGGCAACCTGCTGGAACGGATCAAGGGAGACATCCCCCGTTCCAGTGTCCCCTGGGAATCCCGCTTCCGCACGATAAGCGCACGACATCTGTCCCGTGAACGCCGCAAGACGAACCGCAAGCCGAGTGGCGCGATGATCAGCAGGGACGCCATGGGCAGCCGCCCGATCTGGGAGGCGGGGCGCATGCGCACTCCGAAACCGAAAGCCCTGGTGATCGCCGACAGTTCGGGATCCATCGGAATGAACCTCTACCTGGGTTTTCTCGGTGAACTGGACGGAATGCGACGCCGGACCAATGCCACGCTCCTCTTCGCCCTGGCGGACACACAGCTCGGAGAGGGCCGCGAGATAACCGACACCTCGGATCTGCGAACGCTCAGCCTAGAAGGACGGGGTGGTACCGATTTCATCCAGCCCCTGGCGGCAGCCGAAGAGATGCAGGTCGATCTCGTGATCTACATGACGGATCTGGACGGATCGTTCCCCGATAAGTGCAGCGTGCCGGTCATATGGGTGGCACCCGAAGGAAAAGGCAAGACCCCGCCGTTCGGACGGCTGGTCGAGATACCATCATAAGAAAGGCGTTGTCATGCAGAAGGACAAGGACGAGGCGTTGGGAACGGTCGTCGATGCCATCGCGATGCTTTCGGGATCATCTCCACTCGAGGTGACGCCACGCGACGACGGAGCATACGATTTCCGGATCGAGACGACGAGGACGGCCCTAGATGTCTTTCCCCATGAGGAAGAGGAGCCCCTCTGGCTGGCGGTCAATACCGAGATCAACGGGGACGAGAAGGGGTGGTACGAGGAAGCGCTGCTCTTCAAGCAGCAGCCGACCGCGGATGACGACGGCTATCTGATCGAAGGGATCTACGGCCGGAACATCGAATACCGCCATCACCCGGAAGGCGAGTTCGAAGGCACATTCCATCCCGTGCGGCAGGAGGACGACTGGAAGAGCCTCGAGGCGGATGCGCAGATGCGATACGATGTTCGCGCCGCCGACAGATTCCTCGACTCCATCGAGATGGAATTCCGCATGCTGAGCAAGCTCACGTCCGGCATGACGGCGGACGGCGAAGGCAGCGAGACGCGGGCACGCTACAGAGCGCTCCTGCAGGACGCTCTGCGACTGCACCTGGGAGGCGGTTCGCCCGGCCCTGCCCGATGAGGGAGAGATACCTCCTCCTCGTCCCTGTCGGCATCATGACCGCGATGCATCCCGAAGGCACGGCTTTCGTGGGCAGGCGCTTGCAGTCAGGCGGCTATCTCGTGCATTACGAAGAGCCGGGCAACGCCTCCAACGTCGTCACCTTCGAGGATCGGATCGTCCACGCCGCCGGTCGCCTCCACGAGGACTACCCGACTTCGAAGATGTGCGGGGGTGATGACCAGCATTTCATCGAAGTGGGAACCGTCATCCGCAATTCCGACCTCGGATGGCATATCGAGCATATCACCGATCCCGATGCCCTGGTATCCTGGGCGCCAGGCGCACATTACGAGGGCGGAAGTCCGGACATGCACGAAGAGGTCAGGACGAGGCGCTTCAACTCCATGATGAGAAGGGGACTGATCCGATGAAAGGCATGTTCATCTGCTTCGAGGGCGGGGAAGGGGCCGGCAAGACCAGCCAGGTATCGGCCGCGCTCGAGGTCGTCGGGGCCATGACGGGTCAAGAAGCCCTGAGGACGCGGGAGCCCGGGGGCACCGTCAATGCGGAAGCCATACGTTCCATCCTGATCGCCGAGAACGCGGACCATGACAGCATCACGAACACACTGCTCTTCGCCGCTGCGCGCAGGGAGCATGTCGAGCGGCTCATCCGGCCCCAGCTGGAACAGGGGACGACGATCGTCACTGACCGTTTCGTCCTCTCCACCCTGGCATACCAGGGGGCGGAAGGAGTGGACCAGGGATTCATACGGCGCCTCCATGAGGATACGACCGGTGGTCTGATGCCGCACCTGACCATCATCCTCGACATCGATCCGCGCATCGGAATCGAACGGAGCAGGAGCAGACTGGAAGCATCCGGGAGCAACGAGTCGCGCTTCGAGGGGTACGATCTGGAATTCCATGACAGGATGAGGTCCATCATGCTGTCCTACGATCTGTCTCCGAGCATCGTCATCGATGCATCCCGTCCACAGGAGGAAGTGGAGCGGGACGTCAGGGGCGTCGTCGCCGCCTTCGTCTCGAAGCACCTCGGCATTGAACAGGATGGATCTGAGGTATAACGGGTGCCCGATCATCGGGCACGGGACACCCGAATGGTGCGGTCAGGAGGAAACAATGGGGACGGCGGAAAACACAGGGCTCGTCATCGTCCATCCCGCATCGGCTTGCGGTTCGGCCGATTTCAGTCTCGGACCCGACGCAGCCGCCAGCGATCGCGCGCGGCTCATCGGCACCATAGAGCGATGGAGAGGTCCTTCAGTCGTCATCGACAACGATCTCACTCCAGAACTACAGGTCTACGAACCACTATGCGTCGCCCTCCGGTCACTCGACGACCCGATCCGGGTGGACGCCTGTGCGACCGAAGCCGACTGGGTCCGGAAGGCCTTCACCACCATAGAGGACACGGGCCTTCGGCGTTTCGTCATGACGGGCGCATGGCATCATCCCGACGATCATTCAGGATGCATTGATGCAATCACATCCATGATGGACCAGAGAGACATGCAATGGGAGATCGCTCCATGCGCCTTCCGCATCTGATCCACAATGCGATCGACCGCCTCATGGACGGACGCCCGCACCTCGTCCTCCTGCACGAGGATCCCGTCGATCTCTTCGATGGCGGGATGGCCTACGGAGCCGTTCTCAGCGAAGAGGAGCCGGCCCTGCATCGCTACATGCTCTGGCGGGTCTGGGATGTCGAACTTCCCGTCCTGCGGGTGATGATGCTCAATCCGTCCAAGGCGGATCACAGGATCGACGACAGGACCATCGAGACGCTCATCACCCGGGCACGCGCGACCGGACACGGTTCGATCCTCGTGATCAATCTGTTCGCATGGAGAGCGACGCTACCCGCGGACATGAAGAAGTCGGACGACCCGATCGGCAAGGACAACGATGCCGCCATCGAGGCCGTCCTCCGGGACGACAACGGAACGCTCCTTTGCGCATGGGGCGTCCACGGAACACATCAGAGAAGAAACGAGGCAGTGCTTTGCAGGATAGAAGCGATGGCGAGGGAACCCGTAGCCCTGAGGGTGTCGAAGGACGGACATCCCGAACACCCACTCTACAAGCGGTTGGAGGATGGCTGGTCGCCCTTTCGCGTACCTGGACCGAAGAACTGAAGGAGACCTTCCTCGCCATGCTGGAAGCAGGCAAGAGCCGTGACGGCGACGACCTGTGGAAGACCCTCCATCCGGAATTCGTCCGCAGCGGGCACAGGGTACGCAGCATGCGACGCTCGGCAGGTCTCGTGATGATCCTCACCGTGATATCCACCGTGATGACCGCCAACACGACCCATGGTCTGCCTGGCGTCGTCGAGACGCTGTCGACGCTGGTGGTCGGGACAGGGCTGGCCCTGGTTCTCTGGCGGCATGCGCTGACGACGGCTCGGCGCCTTGCGATCATGGTCCAGTCGGAGCTGGACGAGGCCTACCCGGACGAAGCGAACGACATCGGGGACATCCGACATCCGTCGGTCATGTTCGCTCCGTGGATCCCCAACAGCAGGAGAAGGATAAGGGACGTGCTCATGCCTTTCGCAAAGAGGAGGAAAAGGTGATGGCACAGGTGAAGCTCGACGATCTGCGGGAGTACGCCTCCATCACGAGGATGCCGCTCGATCTGGCAAGGGACATGGCGATGGCCGAGGACGGAGAGATCCTGCTCGTGAGCGGAAGCATCCCCATGGACATCGGTTATCCCCATTCCGATCACAAGGACATCCTGCAACTCGCGAATCTCACTACCATGGGTGATGTCGGAAGGAAGATAGCCCTCTACCGCGTACTGAATCGGCGGCGCCTGCACGAGGTCATCGACCACATGGAGAACCACGGCGGATATCGCTGTCATCTGGTAAAGAACGATGGGACACTCGATCAGGGATACTACCTCTGATCAGGAACCGGGCTACTCAGGAAAGAAACCGCCTCGACATCCATCCCGCCAGGCCCGCCACGACAGCCACGACCGCGGCGATGGCCATGATACGGCCCGATCCCGCAGCGAGATCAGCGATTCCCGCATTGCGTGCGTAGGAGTTCTGGAAATAGAAGAAGCCCAGGGGGAGTCCGAGGCCCACGCCTATCGCGGCCGATCGATCGGTCCGGCCGGCATAGCACCAGCCGCCCATCGCCGAGGCCAGAAGGAGACCGGCAGTGGCCACTCCCGACGATGTGCCGTCTGCGATGACCGAAGGGGCCACTATCATGCTGACGAAGAGGATGCATGCCAGCACGAGGGATGCGGTCACGGCGCTCCTTTCCGCCAGGACCTTCCACGTCACCGACGGCTCGTTCTTCATGGGAATCATCGGGCAATCTCCGTATCCAGTTCCGCAGGCGGATCCATGTCAGCGTATATCTCACGGGCATCGGGTTCGACGTCGCGGACCGACTCAACGACCGGTTCGACATAGTCCTCCTGCCTCTTCCGGCGTGCGCCACCCGAAGCCGTCGTCCATTCGATGTACGGCACCAGCGAGGTCCCTCCACCGGATACGCCCACGACCCGGCGAAGGGCGAAGAGATCACCGACCGAGACGAAATCGGGTCCGGAGAGCCCCTTCTCTGCCCTGAAGCGACGGCCGGCGCCCAGCATCGCTTCGGGTTCGGTGCTCTCCGATTCCCTGAATCCCGCCAGATCGAGGAGTGATGCCAGTTCTCCGTAATCGGCGTGGAACAGCATCGCCGAAGGCGATACCGAAGTGACCGCGAGATCGCTCTCCTGATCGGTTCCCAGATCGAGGGTCACACCCTCGTGCGAGAATCTCAGCGCGAAGCGCCGGAAGGCCGGATAATCCCTTGCCGACACGGAAATGGGCTGCTTTTGCCCCGTCGACCTGAAGTCGAACGGAAACGATGCTATTGGCCGGTTGCTCTCGCCGTACGCATCGAGATACATCCTGATGTCCCTGGGCCCCGCTCCGTCCCAGAACACACCGCGACCCTGCACAACCCCGTTCCCACGGGCGAAGCTGCTGGATTCGAGGACAGCGGCACGGCGCTCCTTGTCCTTGAGGATCCTCATCGCCATGACAGCCTCGGACTCGAGATCCTCAGCCGCCTTCCTCGCAAGAGAGGAAGGCTGGTCCTCGAGGATCACCGGAACAGGATCACGGGCATCCCATTCCGAACCCAGGTCCGACTGGATCCTGAGGAAGGACATGGAGACGGCCGACCCGGCCAGCAGGCAGGCGCACGAGACACCCAGGGGGATGAACCTGAACTTCATTGCATGCTTATAGGACGCAGCGTCACCGCCTCCAAGGAGACGACCGCCGTAATGGGATGACGATGAATCCTCGCCTTGCACCTCGCGATGCGAGGCGAATGTGGAATTCTGTCCGGAACGGCCTAGAACGGAGTCCGAGAAGGGAAAAAAAAGATGAATCCGAGTCAGATGATAACGGCGATGGCCGCAAACGACACGAGCCGATCGGCGATCGCGCTCATGCGTCTGTCCGAGGTGCTCAAGCTGCAGGACGAACGTGTCACGATCGCTGCCGAGAAGACCGTACAGGACATCGAGCGGGAGGACATCTTCATAGGAAGCGCCGGGATTAGGCTGAGGGGGCTGCTCATTCCCTACGAGGGTCTGAGCATCGTCACGAAGCTGCCCATCGGAGGTCTTCCGAGCATGGAGGACATCATGGCGGGCGAGGCCTGCGTCTTCCATTACGGCAGACAGGAGAAGTCCTTCCTCACGGTCGTGGGACGCGACATCGGCATGCAGCTCAAGATGCAGTACGTCACCGAAGCGATCGACTGCGCCGCCACCGTCTCCATGAACACGGGCTCCCGCATGCTCCTCTCGGAGGACGGAGACGACGAATGTGAGGTCGTCGACCCCACCGACTTCCGTGTCTACGAGGACGGCATACTCTTCGGGTCCGAACGCATGGTCCCCTGGTCGGACGTCAGTGCCGTCACGACACAGGGGACCCTTTCCGTCGCCATAGGACGACAGAGGATGATGACCCTCAACGAGTGCTGAAGCTGACGATCCTCGGCCGGACGAGGACCATCCTGATCCAGCCACCCTGCGGAGCCGGCGCGACGGAGGCCGCAGTGCTTCCGAGGACGAATCCGGGGAACGTCGCATCCAGCATCGAACCCTCCACGCCGAGGTCGATCCTGTCCGCGTTCTTCTTCGACGTCACGATGATCTCGCCACTGCCGGCACCGCACTGTTCGGGCGGAACCGCATGGCCCCATCCCTCCGGAGCGGCGACCGACTGCGCGCTGTCCTCGATGAGATCGCCTCGAGCGGCCAGCCTCCTGATCAGTGCTTCGGGCTCCGGATCGGTGAACACGAAGTTCCCACCCGCACCCGAAGGAGACGCCTTGACCGCACCGAGCGCGCTCCAGTCGTAACGTCCTTCGACCGGACGACCCCGCAGGAAGATGACATCGAGCACGGTGATCGACGTGGCGTCCTCCAGCGCCTTGCGGGCCTTCGCCAGCTCATCCCTGCTGCCCTGGAGCGATATCGACGATGCGCCTACCGCCACGTCGATATCGTAGGCGCGCAGGATGTCGACTGTCGCCAGCCGGACGTCCCTGTCCGACGGCAGGTCGACCGAGGCACGGGAGACAGAGGAGGGAACGGTCGTGGAAGCCGACAGCATCCGGCCATCGAAGGTCCAATGGCCGGCGAACTGCCTCACCAGATCCTTCACCACCTCGTCGAAGGGGGCCGTCCTGCCGTCCCATTCCACCATCGGAAGGGCCTGGCTGCCGGAATAGACGAAACCCGCCTCCGTCATCAGTTCACGCAGGAGGACGTCCGCCGGAGCCTTCCTGGCCGGCCATCCATCCACCATCACCTCGGGGAGCTGTGTCCCGTTCGAGGGGCCCACCGTCTGGATGACCCATGAGGACGGAAGGGCGTTCGGGGTCCGGACGAACAGCGAGGTCGCCTGCGGGATGTCGCATCGACCGATCGCCAGCGATTCGGCATCGGCGGCCGACGCCGATGCCGGCATGGATCCGATGATGGCGCCCGAAAGGGCGAGAGAGAGAATCTTGAGCTTATTCATCGTCCAACTTCCTGATTTCTTCGAGCATGAATTCCCTGGCGTCTTCCATGGCCAGCGGCTGGAAAGAGATCGCGACATTCGCGAACTCGGCGAGGTGACCGGAGATGTCGTCCTGCTCCTCGGGCGGAGCATTGGTGAAGACGATCACCGGGAGATGCGATCCGGCCTCGAGCTCTGCCATCACCTTTTTCTTCGAGGGCAGACCCGCATTGCCGTCCAGGAGGCCGACGACCACCTTGCGCTGGCCGACCTCGAGCAGGGCCTTCCCGCGGTTTCGCGCGAAGCCCTCCTTCGTGAACATCTCGTCGATCTCCATCGCCACGGTCCCACTGTCCACATGACCCTGGACATCCTCGGAACCCGCGGAGCCCGAACGGACCGGACGCGACTGCGCCTGCTTCAGTTCGGCGCGTACCGTCCCCAGTTCCTTCTGGGTTTCATCGAGTCTGAGCTTGAGGGCGGCATTCGCCTGTGCCAGCTGCTCGACATCCTGGATGTTCGAGGACTCGACCTTGCGCGCCATGCGGAAATCGTGCGCGTTCTCCTCCACGGCCTTGGTCATCTCGAAGAATTCCGTGCGCGAGGACTTCATCCAGCTCGACACGTCGCTGACGAATTCCTTCTCCTCATCGTCGAGGCACGCATCGATCAGAGCCTGGACGTCGACCTCCTCGTCCAGAGCGCTCGGTACCGATACCTCGACCTCCAGTTCCGTCGCCAGCTTGTGGACGATCTCCGCCGACTTGCGGAACACCGTTGCGCCATGGAATGCCATGTTCAGCTTGTTCGGGAAGATGCGCTCGGGAAGTCCTTCAGAATTCTCGCTCATGAGCGCATCCTGGAGACCCACCGAGGATCCCTTCACACGCTTCTGGATGGCCCGGGCGAGCGCGAGATCCATGAACATGCCGCTGACCTGACCGAACCGGTGAGGGACCTCCCTCACCGAGAAGAGGCCGGACATGTTGTCGCTGACGAAACGCACGATCTCAACCTTCTTCTCCACGTCCTCCTTGAAGACATCGGAGAGCCGGTCCAGCACCTTCGCACGTTCGCCGACCCGCTCCTGCTCCTCCTCGAGCTGCCGGCGTTCCTCGGAGATCTCCTCCACGGCGCGGGCCGCTTCCGCTTCGAGTTCCTGGCGGCGCGCCTGGATGTCCTTCTCCGCCTCTTCACGCAGCGCAGTCAGTTCCTGCTGCCTGCGCTGCAGATCGGCCTCGTTCTCCGACAGCACCTCCTCGCGCTGGGCGAGGTCCGCCGCCTTGGCGAGGCGTGCCTGTTCGACGCCCTCCTGCTCGGCCTTCAGGCGGTCCGATTCGGCGTTCTTCTCACGGAACGCGTCACGCGCCTTCTTCGCGCTGACGCGCCGTGCCTGCAGAGCCGTGCGCTCCTGCAACACCACCAGGCCCTCGGGCGTATTGATGTCGACACCGTCCGGAATGACCTCGAACGGTGCGTCCAGATCACCCAGGGAAGCATCGAGCCACGGTTGCGCATCCTCCTGCCCGGAATCCAGGTCCAGATCGTCGGACGCGATGGCTGCCATGTCGACTTCCTCCTCATCGTCGTCCGGGTCGCCCGTTCCGACCTCGTTCGTCGTCGAGACCGACACTTCCTCGCCCGAGAGCCTCCTGATCATGTCGGCTGCATTCTTCCTGCCCTCATCCGAGGCGGGAGCGGCCTTCGGCACGGTATCCGTGTGGCTGTCGAGGATCGCATTCAGCTCCTCGACGTCCGTCCTGATGCGTGAGACGCGGATCTTCTTCTCCATCGCGAAGGTCGAGCTGTTGCCGGCGAGGAGGCCCTCCATGCGCTCGACGGACGACCTCAGGAAACCGATCTTGGACGAATCGATCTTGTGGGGTGCCTGACGCAGGTCGATGACCTTCGCCTCCGCCTCCGCCGCGATCTCCCCGAACTTGACGGCCTCGGCATCCTTGAAGTCACGGAAGAGAGCGATGATGCCGTTCCTCAGTTCATGCGCGGTCTTCTCCCCGAAGTTCTCGATCATCTGCTTGGAGCGCGACGCCGTGATCGTGTCGATGTGCCCCTCCATCCTCTCGAGATCCAGGAGCTTCTCCACCTTCTCCTCGGGGAGAATGGTGTCGTTCATGATCTTGAAGATCTCGCGCGCCTGGGTGTACAGCAGTGGAGCCTCGATGCTCATCTCATTGTCTTCCTGTTTCTCATGGAAAGCGCCCTCGTCGCTCACCGAATTCACATCAGGTTCCGGAGTCAGCTCCTCGTCGACCTGCGATCCGACGGCGTCCGGATCCACTCCATCGCCTTCGTGTCCCGTATCAGCATCACCGTTCTCGACGGCATCCGCCTCCGACCCGGAGTCGGCGGTGGGATTCCCGTCCGCCTTTTCGGTCGCCGACTTCTCGTAGACGCTCCTGTCGACCTCGAACCCGAAGATCTCATCGACCGGCTCTCCGTCATCAGAGGGCGTCCGATCATCTTCGGGCGACGATCCTGAAGGAGCATCCTCGCCCGATCCGGCATCCGCAGAACCGGCATCCGCAGAACCCGCCTCGATATCACCATCGAACGCGGAGACCTCGTCTGCGGGCGCGTCCTGCACATCCTTCTCGACGGTCTCGGATTCCCGCATCTCACGTTCGAGCTGGATCGTCGCCTCGTCGAAGGACATTCCGGTCGCGACGAGTTCCATCTTCCTCGCGATCGGATCAACCGGACCCACGGGCCGATCCGTCTCCGACGACGTCTCCGGCGACCCGACAGGACCATCCTGTTCCTGTCCCGCTTCTCCGGGCATCGTGTCATCATCGTCGCGCCCGCCACCGAAGCCCTCGGTACGTTCCGCCGCCCCTCCGAACGCGCCTTCTGCGAGAAGCGACGCGACCCTCTTCCCGGACAGGCTCTTCGAGGCATCGTCCCCGGAAAAGCTGAAGTCCGCAACGAACTTCTCGGAGGATTTCGGAGCTGTTTCCTGATCGGATCGCGTCTCGGTCGGTTCGACTCCGGACGGCGTGTCGACATCCATGTCCTCGTAGAGGGGCCGGGTGTCGAAGGTGACCTCCTCGTCCTCGACATCCTCATCCGACAGGCCGGCAGTAGGTCGCTCGGACAAGAGACCGGAATCGTCGAGACCGGCGCTGACATGGCTCTCGAACGACGTGCCGACCGAGGACGAACCCATCTGTACCTGTATCGCGGCCTGGGCGACCCCTCGGCCCGCTCCATCTGGAAGGGAGTTCAGGAACGAAAGCTCGATGTCCGAGAGGCTCAGCAGGGTCTCCGAATGGCGCTCCATGAATTCGAGGAGGGCCTGGCTCTCGTCCGATGTGCGCGTCATCAGGTCATTGTAGTCATCCGTGATGAAGGTCAGCCTGTTCCTCTCATCGGTCCTGATGCGATCGCGTTCCACCTCAGGCTGCGATGCCGGGACGCTCGGCTTGGACGCCTGCTCCTTGCCGAAGGCGGACGAGAAGTCCTCCGTGAAAGCAGGTGAGGAGGAAGAAGAAGAGGCAGCGGACAATCCCGGATCACCGGCGACCACGGCGCCCGAAGCGTCCACGACCTGCTTGGCCTTGGCCGCGGATTCGGAAAGACCGCGAAGCTCCTCATCGTTCCCTTCGACCGCGAGGCTGCCGTAGAGGCTCTCCCCCTGCGGGTCCTCTTCGATGGAGCCCGCATCATCGTCCCGTACGATGCGTGAGCGGCCTATGACGGTCAGGCCCTCGGGTTCGGACACCGTCTCGCGCATGGCCCGGTCCGCCTCGCTGTCCGAGACCTTCAGTTCCTTGGCCGCTTCCTTGCGCTTGTCGGCCTCCGAGGGGCGGCCCGTGAAGGATGCCATCAGTCTGCTGAAAACCATATCGATAACCTTGATCCATCCCTTGTGCGCAACGAAGCACGTGACACTCCAGACCGGCGGCAGGAGCAGGCAGATGATCACGACCATCTGCGGAATAGTCCCACCGGCATCCCATTCCGACGCCGCCATGCGCCACCACGACGGCAGGTTCAGCCAGACCCCGAGTCCCAGCCCAAGGGCCGTGCCGCTGATCTGGAGGAACAGGAACGCCCACAGCAATGCGAACAGCACTCCCGAGATCGCGCATCCGAGAGCGAAGAAGACCCCCGCATAGACGACCGCCGCATTGAACGGGGCG
>Ga0100391_1002708_pt1 | contig 18528 bp, 20 predicted proteins | sample CryGeymeta201515_FD_81541 | JGI IMG/M metagenome (GOLD analysis project Ga0100391, IMG submission 81541) | Groundwater microbial communities from Crystal Geyser aquifers in Utah, USA - Crystal Geyser metaG 2015-15 | ecosystem: Environmental > Aquatic > Deep subsurface > Groundwater | place: USA...
CAGCGGCGACCATGCGTGTTGACCCCGACGATAGCGCGCGCACGGGGTGTTTTTCGCCGCAATGTCGGTGCTCGCGACCGCAATCGCTGACGTTCGCCCGCAGCGCGGCTGCACCGCGTTGGCGGCGCACGGGCGATGCGGCGGACAGACCACGCACGCGGCGTCATGATCGCGTTCCGGGTGGCCCGGTCGGCGGTGGCCCGTGGCACGCCGGCACGCTGACGTGGACGCACGCACGCGGGTCGGGCAACCACTTGAGTGCGACCAAAACCTCCACTGCGCGCAAACGTCCATTCCGGCACACCGGACACTGCGCAATGTCCTTGCGCGCCACCCGCTGCATAAAGGCCTGCGCCGATTCGATGGCGACCGAATTGGCAGCCGGCATGGCCAGCGCCGCACGCACCTTGGCCAGTCGGATGCGCTTGGTGCCGGGTGCCAGTAGCCCGTAATGGCGAACGCGCTTGATCCCGGTCGGCAGCACATGCAGCAAGAAGCGACGCACGAACTCGACCCCGGCAAGCTTCACGATCCGTTTGCCACCGTGCCGATCGGCGCGCACCCGAAAAGCCACCTGTTGCGCATCGACGCGCACGATGCGCTCGTTCGAAATCGCGGTGCGATGGGTATAGCGCGCCAGATACGACAGCACTTCGGCCGGGCCACCCAGGGGCGTTTTGGCGTACACCACCCAGTCGTGCCGATAGAGCGTCTGGCGGCGCTTGTTCCAGTCATCATGGCCGCCTTGCGGATCGCGTGGCAGGGCCTGGTGCTGCCGTGCCTGCTCCAGCGCCGCCAGGAACTTGCCGCGAAACACCTTCGACAAGGCATGCACCGGAAACAGGAATTGCGGCGCTCGCCGCGGCACCTGCCACTGCCCATCCGCGCCGAGCGCGCCGCACGCCATCACACCATGCACATGCAGGTGTCGCCGCAAGTCCTGCGTCCAGGTATGCAACACCAGACTGAACGCCGGGGTGCCACCCAACCACTGCGGATTGGCGGCAAACGCATGCAAGGTCTGGGCGGCGCACGCGAACAGCGTATCGATCACCCAGTGCGGATGCGCGCCATACAGCGGCCCCAGCGCGTGCGGCAAGGTGAACACCAGATGCGCATAGGGCACCGGCAGCACCTCACCCAGCCGTGCTTGCAACCACGCATCTTTGGCGCGCGCGCCGCACTGCGGACAGTGCCGGTTGCGGCATGAGTGATACACCGCACGGCTGTGGCCGCAGGCGTCGCACTGCACCCGGTGCCCGCCCAGCGCCGCCGTGCGACAGGCAACAATGGCCCGCCACGCCTTGGCCTGCGCTGTGGACAAGGCGCGTTGCGCCAAGTACGCCGCACCGAATCGGCGCAGCGCATCGGCCAAGGTAGCCATCGGCAGGGCCCGCTACGGGAGCGCTGGCGACTATGCTGAAACGTGCGGCAAGGCGGCGAGCAGATCGAGTGGATCGACGCCTTTGGGTGCCGCGAACTGCGGCGATATCAGGTGCAAGTAGCGGCTGGTGGTGCCGATGTGGCCGTGACCGAGCAGGCGCTGGATGGTGTACAGATCGACCCCACCTTCGAGCAGGTGGGTGGCAAAACAATGGCGCAAGGTATGGATGCCGCCCGGCTTGGTGATCTGTGCGCGCGCCCGCGCCCCCTGATAGGCGCGCTGTGCCGACTCAATGGTCAAGTGGCTGTCCCCATCGCGCTTGGGAAACAGCCACTGCCGCGTTTGATAGCAGCGCGCGTGCTGGCGCAAGTGCGCGCACAAAGTTGGCGCGAGCAGCGTGTAACGGTCCTTTGCGCCCTTGCCTTGCTCCACGCGCACACTCATGCGATCGGACTGGCTATCGATGTCGGCGACGCGCAATACGCACGCTTCCGAAACGCGCAGACCCGCGGCGTAGATGGTTTGCAGCAGGGTACGGTGCAACGGATGGATGCACGCGGCAAACAGCGCGGCAAGCTCGGCGCGCGCCAGCAGATGCGGCTGGGTCTGTGGCGCTTTGGCGCACGGGATCGGAAACCGCGCGCGTTCGTAACCGAGCACCCTCTCAAACAAAAACCGGCTGGCACAAGCCGCCTGATTGACCGTGCTGTAGGAGAGCTTGCGCTCCTTGATCAAATACAACAGGTACGCTTCAACGTCTGCGACCGTGTAGGTGGCCGGGTCGCGCCGGTAGTGCCTGGACATGCGGACAATCGCTTCAACGTAGCTTTCCTGCGTGCGCTGCGCAAAGCCACGCTGAATCATGGCGTCAATCATGCGGCGACGAAGAGGTGTCATGACAGTCTCCTTGAAGGCGGGGATCATTCCCCACGATCAAGGCTCGACTCATGCAACAACCCTCGCAACGCACATCGGCATCAGCGCGGAAAGGCTGGCTTGGCAGCCACCGCGATAGCGGTTTAGTTCAACACCTAGTCGACGACGAATCGCCATGTATTCTCGCAGCCTATCACAGCATGGGGATCGTTGCGTGTAGGAAGACTCCTAAACGAATCATCGGGTTATTCCGGTGTTGCGGCCTATCCTTGCAGCCTATCCTTGCACTGTTCTTCGGCCTGGTCGCGCGTGTTGTAAGGCGCGAAGTGGTCGCACGGTCGCCGAGGATGCATGCTGTGCGCGGCCAATCACCACGGCTTTTATTTGCGCTCTTTGCGTCCTTTGCGGACACAATCGCTCTGCTTTCGAGCGACCCCGTCATCGGCCTGAGTCACTCGCGCGCGCGATCGATCCGCAGGGTGAAGGGTTCGGTCGCGGTAGTAGCCGTGGTGTGCGGCGGCGCTTCAAAGTCGCCGGCGGCGGCGTTGGCGATGCCGGTATGCGAGACGCGGGCGCTGACAATCACTTCGCTGGCGCTGGACAGGCGGAACTGCGGGGCCATGGCGTCGGCGTCGCTCAGTTCGAGTTCGAGCGGTAGTTCGATTGGGCTGATCCGGCGTGCGGCGAGCGGGATGCGCGGGCCCACGCTGGCACGGGCGGACACGAACAGCACGTCGTTCGGTTGCAGCCGGGCTTGCAGCGCCGGGTCGATTTCGATGCGCACGCGCAGACGCGGGCCTGCGCCATTCGCCGCCGCTGCGGGTTCGGTCGCAGCGGCTTGCACGGCAGGCGCCGGTACGGCGGGCGTCGTATCCGCTGCGGCGGCCGGCAGCGCTGGCATGCCGGCGTGCTCGCGGGCGTCGTTGATCTGTGCAATCAACATATCGCGGCCTTCGGCATCGGCTGGCAGCGCGTCAAGCAAGGGCTGCCAGTGTGTGGCGGCAGCGGCGAACGCGCCGGCCTGGTACGCGGCCATGCCTTTGAGCCAATGCGCCTGCGGGTCGGCTGGCGCCTGCGCCAGCACGCGATCCACCAACTGCTCCACCTCGGGGCTGACGCGCTGCTCGGGGTCGAGCAACACCAGCAAGCCGGCGCGCTCGATCAGGATATCCGGGTCATCCGGCCAGCGTTCGGCGGCACTCGCCAGCGCCGCCAGCGCGGCATCGTAGTTCTGCATCACCTTGTAGGCGCGCACCAGCAACAACCAGCCGGCACGGTCATCGGGTTGTTGCGCCAAACGTTCGGCGAGGCCGCGGGTGGCGTCTTCCATGGCTTGATTGCCGGCGCCGGCACCGGCTTCGCCGGAATGCGTCGGCGCTGCCGCCAGTGCCGGTTGCAGGCCGTCGGGTGCACCGATGCTCAGGTACAGCAGCACCACCAGCATCGGCACACAAAATGCGAGAGCCAGCACCCAGCCACGCGGTGCGCCGGGCGCCGGATCACTGGCCGTCGGCAATGCCGCCAGTTTGGCTTGGTACTCGGCTGCGGACAGCACGCCGCCGGCGTGCGCGCGCTGCAACAGGACACGCTGCTTGCCGGCGGGATCGCCAGCGGCGCGCAGTGGCCGCAACAACAGGGCCAACGCCACTGCCACCATCACTACCGCCAAGCCGACAAACAGTGGCATTACCATGCATCCTCCGATTCGGGTTTGCTGGCCATCATGGCCTTGGCGCGACGACGCACGATCACCACCAGCGTGATGGCACCGGCCAGCAATGTAAGCACCGGTGCAAACCACAGCCACCAGGTACGCTCGTTCAGCGGCGGCTTGTACAACACAAAATCGGTGTAACGCTCGACCAAAAACGCCTTGATTTCGGCGTCGCTCTTGCCGTCGCGCATCAGCTCGAATACTTCGCGGCGCAGGTCGCGCGCGATCGGCGCACTGGAATCGGCGAGCGACTGGTTTTGGCACATCACGCAACGCAATTCAGCGGCGAGGGCACGAAAGCGCGCCTCTTCGGCGGCGTCGCGGAACGGCATCGGATCAACCGCCGCCGCCGCGCCGGCAAACAGCAAACACAGCATCACCAGGTTGCGCAGAATCCACTTCGACACGCTCATCGGCCGGCTCCTTGCAACGCATCCAGGCGCGCGATCACCTCGCGCTCGATCACCTGCGGCGTCAATGCGCCGATATGTTTGAACACCACCACACCGGCCGCATCCACCACAAACGTTTCCGGCGCGCCGTAAATGCCCCACTCGATGGCGCTGCGGCCATCTGTGTCGGCGGCAATCACCGAATACGGATCGCCAAACTGGCCGAGCCAGCGCAACGCATCGGTGGCCTCGTCCTTGTAGTTGAAGCCGACCACGCGAATCTTTCCGGTTTTTGCCAACTCGGTAATCACCGGATGTTCGGTACGGCACTCCGGGCACCAACTGCCCCAGACATTGAGCAGGTACGGCGTGCCCGCGAAATCGCCGTTGCTGACCACGCGCTCGGGATGATGCAGATCGGGCAACGCGAAGATCGGTGCTTTCTTGCCGATCAATGGCGAGGGAATGTCGCTGGGATTGCGCCCCAGCGTTTCATCCTGTTTGCGCATCCAGATGCCGGCAAGCAACAACAGCGCCAGCGCCGCGAATACGATCAGTGGCAGCACGCGCTTGAGCATCAGGCCTCCTGCATGGCGGGTTCGGGGGTTTGCCGGCGAAAGCGGCGATCGCTGGCGGTGACGAAGCCACCGGCCATCATCAGCAGCGCGCCCAGCCATATCCAGCGGATGAACGGCTTGATGTACAGGCGCACCGCCCAGCTACCCTCTGCGCCCAGCGATTCGCCCAGCGCCACATAGATGTCGCGCACCAGCCCCGGCGCAATCGCGGTTTCGGTCATCACCTGGCCACCGGCGAGGTAATTGCGTTTTTCCGGGTGCAGCGTAGCGATCAGGCGTTCACCGTCGTACACCCGCACCTCGCCGCGTGCAGCGGTGTAGTTTGGCCCGCGCACCGTGGTGACACCGACAAAATCGAATCGGTAGCCAATGGCCTCGACCTGTTGTCCGGGCACCATCGCCACATCTTTTTCGATGCCCAGGCTCTCGACCAGCAACACCCCGGCCACGAATACGCCGAGGCCAAAGTGGGCAAGGCTCATACCCAGCATTTCGGCGGTAAAGCGCCGGCCTTTGGCCGCCGAGCGAAACCGCATCCAGACAAACGCCGTGATCCCGGCAAACACCCATGCCGCGCCGGCCACGCCCAGATAGCTCTTGAGCGTGAAGCGCTCACCCAGCAGCGCCGCCAGCAGCAACGCCAGCACCACCGCGCTGAGCCCGATCCGCAGCACCGGCACGAAGCGGCCGAGGTTCTCGCTGCCCCAGCGCGCAAACGGGCCGAACGGCATCAGCACCGCCACCGGCACCATCAGCAACAGGAACTGAAAACCGAAGTACGGCGGGCCGACCGAAATCTTGCCCAGATTCAGCGCCTCGAACATCAGCGGTGCCAGGGTGCCGATCAACACCATCGCGGCAGCGGCGGTGAACATCAGGTTGTTGATCAACAACAAGGTCTCACGCGATACCGGTGCCGAGGTTTTTTCACGCGCGATACGCGGCGCGCGGATGGCGTACAGCAACAACGAGCCACCGACCACGATCAGCAGGAAGGTGAGAATGAACACGCCGCGCCCGGGATCGGAGGCAAACGCATGCACTGAGGTCAGTACGCCCGAGCGCACCAGGAAGGTGCCGAGCAGCGACAGCGAGAATGCGGCAATGGCCAGCAACAAGGTCCATCCGACAAAGCCGCCGCGCTTTTCGGTGACTGCCTGCGAGTGGATCAATGCGGTACCGACCAGCCACGGCATGAACGAGGCATTTTCCACCGCGTCCCAGAACCACCAGCCGCCCCAGCCCAGTTCGTAATACGCCCACCAACTGCCGAGCGCGATGCCGACGGTGAGAAAGCCCCAGGCGACATTGGTCCAGGGCCGCGCCCAGCGCACCCAGCGCTCGTCGAGCCGGCCATCAATCAAGGCGGCGATGGCGAACGCGAAGGCCACCGCAAACCCCACGTAGCCGGTGTACAGCATCGGCGGATGCACGATCAGGCCCGGGTCTTGCAGCAACGGGTTGAGGTCGTTGCCATCCGGCCATGCCGGCAGCACCCGATCGAACGGATTGGAGGTGAGCGCGGTGAACAGCAAAAAGCCGACACTGATCAGCCCCAGCACCGCCAGCACCCGCGCCACCACCGGCTGCGGCAGGGCATGGCTGAGCCGCGCCACGGCAGCGGTCCAGATGCCGAGAATCAGCACCCACAGCAGCAGCGAACCTTCGTGCCCACCCCACACGGCCGAAAAACGATAGGCCATCGGCAGCAGCGAGTTGGAATTGCGCGCCACGTACAACACCGAAAAATCCTGAATCACGAACAAGCTGGTGAGCAGCGCGAACGCCACCGCCAGGAACAGCAATTGCCCGTAGGCGGCGGGCCGTGCCACTGCCATCAGCGCGGCATCGTTGCGCGCCGCACCCCACATCGGCAACGCCGCCTGCACCAGCGCCAGGATCAGCGCCAGGATGAGGGCGATCTGGCCCAGTTCAGCAATCATGGGTGGCTCCGAGCGGGCGCGGGTTGACGGGGCCGATCACTGGCCACCGCCGGCATTGGTGTCGGGCAGGCGATCGGCGGGCGCAGTTGCTGCCGGCTCGCTCGCGGCACCGTCGGCGGCCGTATCGTTTTGATGCTTGGCCTGCGATGCGGCAATCGCGTCGGCCACTTCCTTGGGCATGTAGGTTTCATCGTGCTTGGCCAGCACTTCTTCTGCGACAAACACGCCATCACTCAAGCGGCCGCGCGCCAGCACGCTCTGCCCTTCGCGGAACAGGTCGGGCAGGATGCCGGAATAGAACACCGGGAAGTCGGCAACGCGATCGGTCACCGCAAAACGTACTTCCAGCGTGCCCGCCGTGCGCACCACACTGCCCTCGCGCACCACCCCGCCGAGCCGGAATGCGGCGTCCTGCGGCACTTCACCACGCACCGCCTCGCTCGGCGTGTGCAGGTAGTTGAGGTTTTCCTGCAAGGCCAAGGTGATCAGGGTGCCGGCGACGGCCGCGGCCAGCAGCAGGAACAACGCCAGCCACAGACGACGTTTGCGAGTCGGGTTCATACGGATTTCCTTGCCGCTTCGCGGCGAATTTTCAAAGCCAAGGTACGCAGCAGGCGGCGGCGACGCAGCCACGGCACCAACAGATCCCAGAGCATCACCAGCACGAACAGCCCGTACGAACTCCACACGTACTGGCCGTGGCCGCCCATATCAAACCAGGCACTCATCGCGTTACCCCCAGTTGTCGGCGCACCCAATCCTTGCCCAGCTCCAGATCGGTCAGCGCGGTGCGCGTGCGCGCCAACAGCGAGCCGATGAACCACAGCTTGCTGCCGAGCGCGGTGAACAGCAGCGGTGCGATCATCGAGGCATCAATGGTGGACGGGCCGATCAAACGAATGCTGGCACCCTGATGCAGGGTGTTCCACCAGGTCACCGAGAAATGCACGATCGGCACGTTGACGATACCGATCAATGCGAGAAATGCCGCTGCCCGCGCCGCATTGCGGCGATCATCGATGGCGCCGTACAGGCCCATCACGCCCAGATACAGGAACAACAGCACCAACTCCGAAGTAAGGCGCGCGTCCCAGGTCCACCAGGTGCCCCAGGTTGGCTTGCCCCAGACTGCGCCGGTGACCAGGGTGATCAGGGTGAAGGCGGCGCCGATCGGCGCGCAGTTCATCGCCAGCAGCTCGCTGAGCTTGATCCGCCACACCAGCGCAATGAACGCGTTGACCGCCATCACCCCGTAAATAAACAGGCTCATCCAGGCCGCCGGCACATGGATGAACAGAATGCGAAAACTGTTGCCTTGCTGGTAGTCGGCCGGCACCTGATACAGCGCCAGCCACATGCCCCAGAGCATCAGCACGCCACCGAGGGCATAGCCCCACGGCGCGTAGCGGCGCGCAAAACCATCGAAATAGGGCGGCGAGCCGAGTTGATGAAACCAGCGCACGATCGGGTTCACGGGTACTCCCGGGATTCAAGCAAATTCATGAAAGTGCAATCCGGATAGCCGCCGCCGCGGCCAGCGGCGCCAGCACCAACGCGAGCGCCAGCGCGGCACCCAGCACCAGCAGCGCGCCCAGATAGGGCAGGCCCTGCGCTGCCGCCATCACGCTGCCGGCACCAAAGATCAGCACCGGCACATACAGCGGCAATGCCAGCAAGGCCAGCAGCATACCAGAGCGCTTCATGCCCACCGTCAACGCCACCACCACCGCGCCGATCAGGCTCAGCAGCGGCGTGCCCAGCAGCAGACTGAGCAGCAACACAGCGTACAGATTGCTGTCCAGTTGCAGCATGGCGGCAAACAACGGCGTCGCCAGCAGCACCGGCACGGCGGTGGTCAGCCAGTGCACCAGCACTTTGCCGAAGATCAGCAACGCCAACGGCTGCGGGCTGAGCAGCAGTTGTTCCAGGCTGCCGTCGTCCAGATCGCTGCGAAACAAGGCATCCAGCGACAACATGCCAGCCAGCACCACTGCCACCCAGATCACGCCGGCGGCGATCCGCGCCAAAAACGCGGCGTCGCTGCCCAATGCCAACGGAAACAGGGTAATGGTGAGCACCGCAAACAGCACCGGTTGCAAGGCATCGCCGCGCCGCCGCCAGACCAGCAGCAGGTCGCGGCGCAACAGCGCCAGCAGTGCGGTACGGGCAGTGGCCTCAGCCATGACTCAACTCCAGCAAACGGGTGCGCACCGCCGGGGTGGCGTAGGCACCATGGCTGGTGATCAACGCCGCACCACCGGCTTGCACATGGCGCTCGATCATCCCATTGACCAGCGCGATGCCTTGCAGATCCAGGTTGGCATAGGGCTCGTCCATCAACCACAGCGGCGCCGGCACCAGCAGCAGGCGCGCCAGCGCCAGGCGCTTTTTCTGTCCCGCCGACAGGGTGCGCGCAAAGGTGTCCTCGAACCCGGCCAGGCCGACCTGTTCCAGCGCTTCGCTGCGACTGATGCCCTCGCGCTGGCCATATAGACCCAGTGCAAATTGCAGATTTTCATCGGCGCTCAACTCGCCCTTGTGGCCCAGCAGATGGCCGAGCAGCGCGGTGTGCGTGGCAATGGCCTCGCGTTCGGCCGGCTTGCCGTTGACATGCACGCTGCCGCTGCTGGCGCCGAGCAACCCGGCCAACACCCGCAACAACGTGGTTTTGCCGCTGCCATTGCCACCCTGTACCAGCAGCGCCTCGCCAGCGGATACCTGGAAATCGAGCGGGCCGAACACCGGCTCATCATTGCGCGCAAACACCAGTTGTCGGGCCTGCAGCAGTGGTGGCGCGTTCGCGATCATGGTGTGCATGCTAACCGCAGGTGCCGGCGGCAACCACGACTTGAATCAATTTCACCGCAAAATGGTGGCCTTACCATTCGCCGACATTGGCCATCGACGCCCACGGCTCGGCTGGCGGCAGGGCATCGCCCTTTTGCAGCAACTCGATCGAGATGCGATCGGGCGAGCGCACGAACGCCATGCGGCCATCGCGTGGCGGCCGGTTGATGGTGATGCCGTTGCCCTGCAGGCGCGCGCAGGTGGCATAGATATCGTCCACCGCGAATGCGAGGTGGCCGAAGTTGCGCGCACTGCCGTAATCCTCGTTATCGTAGTTGAAGGTCAATTCCACCTCCGCCTCCGGTTTTTCGTCAGCGCCCAGATACACCAGCGTGAAGCGGCCCGCCGGGTAATCCTTGCGCCGGGTTTCGATCAGCCCCAAGGCGTCACGAAAAAAGGCCAGTGAAGCATCCAGATCGCGCACCCGAACCATGGCATGCAAATAGCGCATCACGTTATCTCCTGTTGCTTGCAGTTTGCTTTGGTTGTCCGCGACAGCATCAAGGATGCCCTGAACAAGCTGTCGCTGCGAGGAGCAAAGCGACGTGGCAATCCAGAGATTTTTCATGGATCCATGGCATGGATTGCCTCGCTGCGCTCGCAATGACGAAGGGAGAGCGTCGTTCACAGTTACCTCAATCCAGAAACAGATCGGGCAACAACGGCTGCCCCGGTTGCACCGCATAGCGATCGAAATCGCTGACGCCGGCGGCCCGCAGCACCTCGTCGTCGATCAAAAACTGGCCGCTGAAGCCGGTGGCGTCGCGGGTGAGGATGGCGTGCGCGGCATCGGCCATGATCGCCGGCTTGCGGCCGCGGCTGGCTTCGACGCCGGGGATCATGTTCAGCGCATCGGTGGCGATCAGCGTGCGCGGCCACAGCGCGTTAACCGCCACCCCTTGCGGGCCGAACTCGGCGGCCAGCCCCAGGGTGACGAAACTCATGCCCATCTTGGCCAGCGTGTAGCCGGTGTGCGCGCCCCACCAGCGCGGATCGAGCGACGGCGGCGGTGCCAGGGTGAGGATGTGCGGGTTTGCCGCCTTGAGCAGATACGGCAGACACACTTGCGCGCACAGAAAGCTGCCGCGTGCATTGACCTGTTGCATCAGGTCAAAGCGTTTCATCGGGGTATCCAGGGTGCCGCGCAGCCAGATCGCGCTGGCGTTGTTGACCAGGATGTCGATCCCGCCGAACTGCGCCACGCTCTGAGCCACCGCTGCCTGCACTTGGGTTTCCTCGCGGATGTCGCAGCGGATCGCCAGTGCCTGCCCGCCCGCCGCACGCACCGCTTCGGCGGCGCTGTGGATGGTGCCCGGCAATTTTGGATTGGCGACATCGGATTTTGCCGCGATCACCACGTTGGCGCCATCGCGCGCCGCACGCAATGCGATCGCCAGGCCGATGCCACGCGAGGCGCCGGTGATGAACAGCGTTTTGCCGTGCAGCGAGACCATGGTTATGCGCCCTGAGCGGTCAACAGGCACCAAGGATACCTGCTTGCGAGTACGCATTGGTTGCCGCCACGCGCGCGGCCATCGTTGAACTCGACGCTATGGGCAAATGCGGGCGCAGCGATTACTGTGCTCACCATGCACCCCCACGCGGCACCGCCGATCAACGACGATAGCGACATCGCGCGCGGTTTTCTCGGCGCGTTTCGCTTCAGCGCACGGGCGCTGGAGTTGGTGTGGAGCACCAGCCGTGCGCTGACCATCGCGCTCGGGCTGTTGACGCTGATCGCCGGTCTGCTGCCGGCCGGCATCGCCTGGGTAGGTGCGCTGATCGTCGATGCGGTGGTGTCCGCGGCGCAGACGGTGCGTGCCGGCGGCGCCGCGCCGTTGCCATCGGTGCTGTGGCTGGTGGCGCTGGAAGGCGCGCTGGTGGCGGCCCTGGCCGGCGCCCAGCGCGGCATCTCGTTCTGCCAGTCGCTGTTGCGCGCACAGCTCGGGCAACGGGTCAACGCGATGATCCTGGAGAAGGCGCTGACCCTGGATCTGGCGCAGTTCGAGGATTCGGAGTTCTACGACAAGTTGACGCGGGCGCGGCGCGAAGCCTCCAGCCGGCCGCTATCGCTGGTCAACCGCAGCTTCGGGCTGGCGCAGAACCTGATTTCGCTGGTCAGTTATGCGGCGCTGCTGGTGCAGTTTTCGCCGTGGGCGATGGCGGTGTTGGTGCTGGCCGGGCTGCCCGCCTTTCTCGCTGAAACCAAATTCTCCGGCGACGCGTTCCGGCTGTTTCGCTGGCGTTCGCCGGAAACGCGAATGCAGTTGTATCTGGAAACGGTGCTGGCGCGCGAAGACCACGCCAAGGAGGTCAAGCTGTTCGGGCTTGGCCCGTTGCTGCTGCAACGTTACCGCGATATTTTTGGCCGCCTGTATGCCGCCGATCGCGCGCTCACCCTGCGCCGCGATGGCTGGGGTTTGGCGCTCGGCCTGATCGGCACGCTGGCGCTTTATGCGGCTTACGCGTGGATCGCGGTCACTACCGTACTGGGTCGAATCACGCTGGGCCAGATGACCATGTACCTGATGCTGTTCCGACAGGGGCAGTCGGCGGTGTCGGCGATGCTGTCGGCGATCAGTGGCATGTACGAGGACAATCTGTACCTGTCCACCCTGTACGAGTATCTGCACACGCCGGTACGGGGCAGCGACGGCAACGCGGTTAGCGGCCCTGAGCCCAGCGACGGCATTCGCTTTGAGCATGTCAGCTTCACTTATCCGGGTGCCGATGCGCCAGCGCTGCACGACATCAACCTGCACATCCGGCCCGGGCAGTCGCTGGCGCTGGTCGGCCGCAATGGGTCGGGCAAGACCACCCTGATCAAGCTGCTGACCCGGCTGTACCCGCCCGATGCCGGCCGCATCGTGCTCGATGGCCGCGAGTTGGGCGAGTGGGACGAGGACACTCTGCGCCGGCGAATCGGGGTGATTTTTCAGGATTTCGCGCGTTACCAGATGCGCGTGGGCGAAAACATCGGTGCCGGCGATGTTGCCCACTTCGAGGACGCGGCGCGCTGGCGCGAGGCCAGCGACAAAGGCATGGCCAGCGCGTTCATCGATGCGTTGCCGGCCGGTTTTGATACCCAGCTTGGCAAGTGGTTCCGTGATGGCCGCGAGCTGTCCGGTGGGCAGTGGCAGAAGATCGCACTGGCGCGCGCGTTCATGCGCTCACAAGCGGACATCCTGGTGCTCGACGAACCGACCGCGGCGATGGATGCCGAGGCCGAAGCCAACGTGTTCGAGCACTTCCGCGGGCTCAGCGCGAACCGCATCGTGATCCTGATCTCGCATCGCTTTTCGACCGTGCGCATGGCCGACCAGATCATCGTGATTCAGGACGGCCGCATCATCGAACACGGCAGCCACGCCGCACTGCTGGCACAGGCCGGGCATTACGCGCATTTGTTTACGTTGCAGGCACGTGGTTACCAGTAGCCGCGGTGCTCAGGCCACGCGAAACAGCGGGCGGTCGCTGCCGGCGATGTAAGAACGGTTACGCACGTAACCGCTGCTGCTGCCGTAGCCAATGCCGAAGTCGCGCTCGCGGTACTGCGCACTCAGGCGGTCGCTGCCGGGCCGCGCCTGGCGCTCGCTATGACGGCGGTCGGCCATGTGGGTGATGGCGGCGATGGCGGCGATGGCGTTGGTGGTGGTGGTGGTGGTGGTGGTGTTCATGGCTGTCTCCGTGGGTTGGTGTGCTGGTAATGTATAACACCAACTCAATAGCCGCATGTGCCGAAGGTCACCTCTCACGCAATGCGTTCAACACCATGATCCACAAGAAGGTCCAACGAGCACATAGCATGCACGTGACGCGGCTCCGTCGGTATCGGCGAAGCGCGCGCCCGTCCGACGCGCGCGATTCACCTGCAGATCCAGCACGTCGGGCCGCGAATAATGGCCAAACGGATCGAAACTCTGCCGCTCGGCGTGAACCTTGGCCAGCGCCAGCTCGGCCAGCCACAAACCTTCCGCGCCTACCTGTGGTGCAAGCAGCCACTCGCCATCCGGGCCGGCAATGCAACTGCCACCATCGGCACAAACCGCCGGCAGTGCCGCGCGCAACGCCTCGGCATGGGGCATCTGCGCGGGCACATCGCTGCGGCGCATCAGGCCGTTCACCGACACCACATAGCAGCGGCCTTAGCGGGCGATGAAGCGGGTGATGTCGGCGGTATTGCGCACGTTGCCCGGCCAGCAGGCGACATGCACATCGATGCCTTGGGCGTACAGCGCGCAGCGCGCCAGCGGCATCCAGTTTTCCCAGCAATTCAGGCCGCCGACGCTGAAGCCAGCGAGCGCGAACACGCGCAGGCCGTGGCCATCGCGCAGATCACTGCATTCATCGCACGCCTGCCGCTCACAGGCTGTCGAAAAACCGCCGTGGCGCGCCGTCAAAGCCGCCGTTGGACATGAACAACACGTGGTCGCCGGGTTGCGCCAGCGTGTGCAGTGCAGCCAACAGCGCGTCAACATCGGCGGCGCTGCGCGCGCGCCCGTGCAGCGCGTCGATCACCGCACCGGCATCCCACGGCAAGCCCGGCCGATGCAGAAACACCACCGCATTGGCGTCGGCCAGCGCCGGTGCCAGTTGCGCGGCGTGCGCACCCATGCGCATCGAATTGCTGCGTGGCTCCATCGCCACCACGATGCGCGCGCTGCCGACCCTGGCGCGCAGGCCGGCGAGCGTGGTGGCGATGGCGGTGGGGTGATGCGCGAAGTCGTCGTAGACTGTGATCTCGTGGGTGCAGCCGATCACCTCAAGGCGGCGCTTGACGCTGCGAAACGCGGCCAGCGCGGCGACGGCATCGGCAATCGCAACACCCACCGCCTGTGCAGCAGCGATCGCGGCCAGCGCGTTCATCACGTTGTGGCGGCCGAGCAGCGACCAGCGCGCTTCGCCCACCGCTGCACCGCGGTGCAGCACGGTGAATGCCGAGCCGTCGGCGGCATCGAGCTGGGCTCGCCAATCGGCGTCTTCGCGTTCACCGAAGGTCTCCACCGGCGTCCAGCAGCCCATCGCCAGCACCTGCGCCAGATTGTCGTCATCGCCGTTGACGATCAGCCGGCCATTGCCGGGCACGGTGCGCAGCAGGTGATGGAACTGGCGCTGGATGGCGGCTACGTCCGGAAAAATGTCGGCATGGTCGTATTCGAGGTTGTTGAGGATCGCCAGCCACGGCCGGTAGTGCACGAACTTGGAGCGCTTGTCGAAAAACGCGGTGTCGTATTCGTCGGCTTCGACCACGAATTCGCGGCCCGAGCCAATGCGTGCGGACACGCCGAAGTTTTCCGGCACGCCGCCGATCAGAAACCCCGGATCGCGGCCAGCGTATTCGAGGATGAAGGCAAGCAGGCTGCTGGTCGTCGTTTTGCCGTGGGTACCGGCGACCGCCAGCGTGCGCCGGCCCGGCAACACGTTTTCGGCCAGCCACTGCGCACCCGACGTGTAGGCGCGGCCGGCGTCGAGCACCGCCTCGACGCTGGGGTTGCCGCGCGCGAGCGCATTGCCGACGACGATTTGCTCGGCAGCGGCGGCTATGTGCGCTGGTGCATAGCCCTGGCTGAGCGCGATGCCAAGCGCTTCGAGCTGGCTGGACATCGGTGGATAGACATTGGCGTCGCTGCCACTGACATCGTGGCCGAGTTCACGTGCGAGCGCAGCGATACCGCCCATGAAGGTGCCGCAGATGCCGAGAATATGCAGTTTCATCCGCCCATTGTAGAGCCAGCGCCAGCGGCGAAGCCCTGCAACCACTGGTCCAGCCCCAGTTCGATCAGAAACAGGCCCAACGCCAGTAGCGCCGCCGCCAGCGGTGGCCAGTCCAGCGCATAGCGCAGGATGTGGCCATTGATCATCAGCTTCCACACCACCAGCAGCAACACCGCCGCACTGACCCACAGCGATGCCGGCGTCGGGTTGGCCGGGTCGATGCTGCCGCCAGCGCTGATCAGCAACAGCGGCACCAACGCCACGGTCAACAGCAGGCTGGTACCGGCCAGCGCAATCAGGGTTTGCACCAGGCGGCCAACGCGCGTACGCAGGCGCAGCAACAGCCACGGCGCGCCCACCAGCATGGCAAAGCTCAGCAGCATACGCGGCAGCAGCACGCGATCGGGCACCGCCAGCAGCTGCGATAACGCCATCTCCAGCAACAGCACACTGACGATCAGCGCCCGCGCAGTGGCCGGCGCATAGGGCATGTCCTGCGGACCGAGACGCAGACGGCAGATCGCAAACAAGCGCGAAAACAGTTCATTCATTGCGTGCGCTACCCGGGCACCACCCTGCCGGGTGTCACTTGGCGGCAGCGATGGCAGCGAGAATGCGCGCCAAAACCTCGTCCATCGAACCGACGCCATCGACCCGCGCCAGGCGGCCATGCTCGCGGTAGTAATGCACCACCGGCGCAGTCTGCTCGGCATACACCTGCAGGCGGTGGCGCACGGCATCGGGGCTGTCATCGGCGCGACCCTCGAGCGTTGCACGGCCGGCGATGCGCTCGACCAGCAACTCCGGGTTGACATCGATCTGCACCGCCACATCCATTGGCTGCTCCAGCCGTGCCAGCAGTGCATCGAGCGCGCTGGCCTGCGCCAGATTGCGCGGATAGCCATCGAGGATGAAACCGCTATCGGCATCGGGGTGGTGCAGGCGTTCTTCCAGCATGCTCAGCACGATGTCATCGGACACCAGGCTGCCGGCATCCATCACCGCCTTGGCCTTGCGCCCCAACGGCGAGCCCGCCGCGACCGCTGCCCGCAACAGGTCGCCGGTGGAAATGTGCGGCACCGAAAAATGCTCGCGCAGCCGCGAGGCTTGCGTGCCCTTGCCCGAACCGGGGGCGCCGAGGAGTACCAGTCGCATGCGCGCGTTCCTTAGATCAACAGGTGACACGGATTCGTTCTGCCGCCGGATACCGCTAAACTGGCCGACAATCACCGTGCAATGGTGTGAAACGCTAACCGCAGCCCCCCATCAAGTCAAACGAAGGTGTTTCCATGAGCGCGCAAACCCTGTTGTATGCCCAATCCGGCGGTGTCACTGCCGTCATCAATGCCAGCGCCAGCGCCGTGATCCAGACCGCGCGCGCACACAAGGTGAAGGTGCTGGCGGCGCGCAACGGCATCCTCGGTGCGCTGGGCGAAGACCTGATCGACACCAGCAAGGAGCCGATTGCGGCGATCCGCGCACTGGCGCATACGCCAGGCGGCGCGTTCGGCTCGTGCCGTTTCAAGCTCAAATCGCTGGAAGCCGACCGCGTCCACTACCAGCGACTGATCGAGGTGTTCGCGGCGCACCAGGTGCGCTATTTCCTGTACAACGGCGGCAATGATTCCGCCGACACCGCGGCCAAGGTGTCGCGCATCGCCAAGGCGTTCGGCTATCCGCTGATTTGCGTCGGCGTGCCCAAGACCGTCGACAACGATCTCGCCGTCACCGACTGCTGCCCCGGCTTTGGCTCGGCCGCCAAGTACACCGCAGTGTCGGTGCTGGAGGCCAGCCTCGACGTGGCGGCGATGGCACAAACCTCAACCAAGGTGTTCGTCTACGAAGTGATGGGCCGCCATGCCGGCTGGCTGGCCGCCGCCGGTGGCCTGGCCGGCGATGGCAGCGCCAGCGCGCCGCCGCACCTCATCCTGTTTCCGGAAGTGGCGTACGACGAAGCGCGGTTTCTGGCCGAAGTCAAAGCCGTCGTGGCCAGGGTCGGGTACTGCGTGGTGGTGGTGTCCGAAGGCCTGCGCGACGGCAGCGGCCGTTTCGTCGCCGAAGCCGGCGGTACGGATGCCTTCGGCCACAGCCAGCTCGGCGGTGTCGGCCCCGCGCTGGCCGCCACCGTCAAGGATAAGCTCGGCATGAAAGTTCACTGGGCGGTGCCCGATTACCTGCAACGCTCGGCGCGGCACCTGGCCTCGGCCAGTGACCACGCGCAGGCGCTGGCGGTGGGCAAGGCGGCGGTGGAATACGCGCTCGCTGGCCGCAACGCGGTGATGCCGGTGATCGTGCGCAGCAACGACGCGCCGTATCGCTGGAAGATCGAAGCCGCGCCGCTGGACAAGGTCGCCAACCACGAAAAGACCATGCCCAAAAGCTTCATCCGCAAGGACGGTTTCGGCATCACCGCCGCCTGCCGCCGCTACCTGCAACCGCTGATCGCCGGTGAAGCGCCACCACCGTACGGCAAGGATGGCCTGCCGGCCTATGTGCGGCTGAAGAATGTGGCGGTGACGAAAAAGCTGGCGTCGTACTCGGTGAAGTGAGGCTGGGAATCGGGACTCGGGCATTGATGGGTTTCGGTCGCTTCGCGAGTACGACGCACATGGATGTGCGAGTGCCGCGAGCGCAGGACGCGCAAAAGCGGCCGCCTTCACTTCGCCGCCGCGCGGCTCGCTCGGTCGCTACGCTCTGCCCATGCTACGGACTCGCGGCTTCCGAAATCGCGGTGTCGCTATGGGATGAAACGGAAAAGCCGCACTGTAGCGCATGGATGCGCGGTCCGAGTGCGACAACGCGCCGTCAAGCACGCCGAGCATCGCAGCCGAATGCGGGAGCAAGGCACCATTGTTTGACCGAGCGAGCCGCAGTGAAGGCGTAGCGAGCAAAGCGAGCGGGGTCGCGCAGCGACCGAAGGCAAGGATGTGCGAGTTGGTGCCGGCCCGCATTCGGCGAGAAGCGAAGGGCACAGGCGAAGCAGGAGCTGACCGAGCGCAGCAAAGGCGTAGGCCGCGCAGCGGCCGCTGCTGCGTAGCAGCCGAACCTGCGTGCGCCCGGCGCAAGGCGTTTTTGGTTA
>Ga0100391_1002711_pt1 | contig 18520 bp, 23 predicted proteins | sample CryGeymeta201515_FD_81541 | JGI IMG/M metagenome (GOLD analysis project Ga0100391, IMG submission 81541) | Groundwater microbial communities from Crystal Geyser aquifers in Utah, USA - Crystal Geyser metaG 2015-15 | ecosystem: Environmental > Aquatic > Deep subsurface > Groundwater | place: USA...
AAACCGATTGCCGCCATCGAAAGCGCGATTTCCCGATTGCGATGCGGACCATTCAAGGCAATGGCATTGGCCGCAATCAACAGCCAGCCCCACGGCAGGAAGAAATTGCCGACCAGAAAGACCAGCAGCGGCGGCAGGGCAAAGCGTTGCAGTGGCCCGGACCGTGGTTCGTCAATGATGCGGTAACCCAGCGGATCGTGTGGGGGTGCTGCGCTCACAGGCCATTGGCTTTCAGAAACGCGGCGACATCATCATATTGCCCGCCGGAATTGGAATATTTGGCATAATTGCGTGCGGTGGTGAGCCATTCCAATGTGGTGGCCCGGGTTTCTTCGAGAGCTTCGAGCAGGTGGCGCTGTGCGAGGGGTTCTTCCACGCCTGAGCCAAGCGTTTCCTCAATGGCGAGATCGGCGGCGGTATTGACCAGATTTTCGATATCCGCGCCTGAATAACCGGCGCTTTTCGCAGCAATCGCATCCAGATCAAGATCGCTGCCATTCGGCCTGCCCTCGATATGAATGGCAAGAATATCGCGCCGCGCATCGCGGTCCGGCGGGGGGACGAACTGCACCCGGTCAAACCGGCCCGGACGGCGGAATGCGGCATCCACGCCCCATGGCATATTGGTCGCCGCGAGGATCAGCACGCCCTCATTGGCCTGCGCAAAGCCATCCATCTCGGCCAGGAAAGTCGAGACAAGCGAATTGTGGCTCTGATTATTGTGCGCGCTGCGCGATCCGGCGAGAGCTTCCAGCTCATCGAAAAACAAGACGCTTGGCGGATCGCGCCGCGCATCGGCGAAAATGGCGGCGAGCTTGCGCTCGGCCTCGCCGATATATTTGTCGACCACATCGATCACCGGCACATTGATGAAGCGCGCTTCGCATTCGCCCGCCGTGGCGCGCGCCAGCAAGGTCTTGCCGCAGCCCGGCGGTCCGAACAGCAGCACCCCGCCGCCAGCCTTGCGGCGGAATTTGGCGAACAGGGCCGGCTTCTTGAAAGGCGTGACGATGCGGCGATTGATCTGTTTCTTGACCTCGGTCAGGCCGCCCACATCAGCGAAGGTCATGGTCCTGCCGCCTGTCTGTGTGAACATTGCGCGGGCGGCGGCCTGCTCCTCGCGCTCGCTGCGCTGTTCACCGCGCAGGCCGCGTGCCGCCGCTGCAAAGCCGACCACATTGGTCGCAGGTGTGCAAAGGGCTGATTTCGCCTCCTCGATCCGGTCTTCCAGATCGGGGTCTTCGTGGATCGGCTTTTCTGCTATCGTGGCGCGGTAAAGGCTATCGGCCTCGGCCACTTCGCCGGTCAGCAGCAGTGCTTCAACCCGGATCGCCAGCAGGCTTTCAGCTTTTCCCGCCAGCGCCAGGGCATCGAGAGCATCGCCCATATCGAGCGCACTTTGCGCCAGCAGTTTGCGGGTGTTGTCATCGTTGGAAAGCGCGTCATTGGCCAATGCGGCGGCGATGACTGCGCGCCGCTCGCCATCCGATTGCGCCAGCCCCAGAGCCGAAACCAGCAGGCGGTCATCGCCTGATTGCGTAAAGGCCGCGAGCAATGCGGCAATGGCTGGATTTTGTGTCATGCATGTCCTCTTGCCGCCGTCATATCCTCATGGCGACAGGTGGCAATGAGGAAATGGGTCAGACTTCCAGATTGGCCAGCGTCATCTGTTGCGCCAGGGCAAAGCGGTGCAGCGCCTCGCGGTGGCTTCTGGCATATTGCGCGGTGACAATCGCACCATAGGTCTCGATCATGTCGAGCCCGTTTTCCAGCGCACCAAGGAAACCGGGCAGGACTGCGCGCTGTGCCAGATCATCGGGAATCGCTTCGGCAACGCGCGAGACATAGCCGCGAATGATCTCCTCGCGGGTCGGGCGGGCATTGCGGGCGTGCTTGCCGGGCAGGGCGCCAATGGCATCGAGCACGCCCAGATGGGCAAGCAACCCGGCACCGGGGAAAGGCCCAGGCGCGGCAAAATCATGCGCGATGACCTTGCCCTCGACCCGCTCTTCCAACCGGGCGAGATCGCGGGCATGATCAAAGCTGTAATACCAATATGGCGTTCCGGCACCCGGCATGGGCGCAGCAATATGCAGGAAACCGCGGCGCATCGCGTCATAAAGCATGGCGAAGGCATCGGCATAAACATGGTGTTGCAATTGCGCAAACAGGCTGGCGAAGGCAGCGCCCGGCTCGCGCAGGACCACGTGCCATTCGACCCGGGTTATCCCGGCAAAGCTGGCAGCTGTCTCGATTGCGGTGACCGGACGATCATCGAACAGCGCGCCTTCAAGATCCTCGCTCGACACAATCAGCGTGTCGCAATTCGCCGCTTCGGCTTCATTGATCATGGCGAACAGCGGCGCGGCATTGCCATCGAGGATCTGCCACGCCGCCTCGTGATGCGCGGGATAGCCGGGCTGATGCTGATAATGGACACCGCGTGCCCGCAAGGCTGCGCAATGGTCGTTCAGGACATGTTGCAGGAAGGTCGAGCCGGTCTTGTGCAATCCGAGATGAACGATGAGCCGCATGGGCAGGATAGTGAACCGGGTAGCTCGCCATCAGGTTAGCGGCGGCCTTGGGGCAATTGCCTAGCTGCCGATTGCGTTCAGGCGGCTCGACGTGGCGGCAGGCGCGCTCTACAGCGCGCAGCATGGACGGCTGGATCATCCTTGATAAACCACGCGGGCTTGGCTCGACGCAGGCCGTGGGCGCGGTGAAGCGGAACTTGCGCGAAGGCGGCTATGGCCGCGTCAAGGTCGGCCATGGCGGCACGCTCGATCCGCTGGCAGAGGGCGTGCTGCCCATCGCCCTGGGCGAGGCGACCAAGCTGGCGGGACGGATGCTCGATGCGAGCAAGATCTATGAGTTCACCATCCAGTTTGGCGAGGAAACCGACACGCTCGATGCCGAGGGCGAGGTGATTGCCCGCTCCGATCATCGTCCGCCGCTGGCCGCAGTGGCCTCGATATGCGAATGCTTCACCGGGGCAATCGAGCAGGTGCCACCCAGATATTCCGCGCTCAAAGTGGAGGGAAGGCGCGCCTATGATCTGGCGCGGGCAGGGGAAGCGGTGGAGCTGGCAACGCGCAGTGTGACGGTGCATGCACTCGGCCTTGCCAGCGATATTGCGCCAGCGCCTGTTGCCTCGGCCTTTCAGACCACGCTGGGCCGCCCGGATCCTTATGATCCGCAAATGCCGCTCGAACTTGCCGATAGCGTCACGCTGATCGCGCATGTCTCGAAGGGCACCTATATCCGCAGCCTTGCCCGCGATCTTGCCCATGCCCTTGGAACTTGCGGCCATGTGACCTACCTGAGACGGACAAAGGCCGGCCCGTTCGGTGAGGAACAGGCGATTTCGCTGGACTTGTTGAACGAAATCGGCAAGGGCGCACGGCTAGAAGATCATCTCCTGCCAATAGAGGCGGGGCTGGACGGCATCCCGGCTCTTTCCCTCGACCCCGAAATTGCGCAGGCGGTCCAACAGGGCCGGATCATTGCGGGACTGGCCTTATCCGACGGGCTGTATTTTGCGAAGCTGGGCGATGTTCCGGTGGCGCTGATAGAGATTTCGGATGGCACGATGAACATCGTGCGGGGCTTCAATTGTCAATGATGCTGCGAAAGGTTGAGAAATATGTCGGTTTCGGCAGAACAGAAACAGGAAATCATCAAGGATAACGCTCGCGGCAAAGGCGACACGGGCAGCCCGGAAGTGCAGGTCGCGATCCTCACGCAGCGGATCCGCAACCTCACCGACCATTTCAAGGAAAACCACAAGGACAACCACTCGCGTCGTGGTCTGCTCAAGATGGTCAACAAGCGCCGTTCGCTCCTCGCCTATCTCAAGTCGCAGGATCTCGAGCGATACAATACGCTGATCCAGAAGCTGGGTCTGCGCAAATAAGAATTACGCGACAGGGGCGGCTCGAAAGACCGCCCCTTCGTTTATCTGCCGACCGGAAGAACCGGGCAGAATAACTGGCATCCTTCACATTTCGGTGAAGGGGCTTGGGGCATAAAAGGCCCCGCACCGGACCGGGACGGCATCCCCGGAAATTTGAGGCCCCGCACCGCAATCAGGCGCTGCGGGTCAGAAGGAATATCTATGTTTGACAAGAAAACCGTATCGATCGAGTGGGGCGGAAAGACCCTCACCCTCGAAACCGGCCGCATCGCCCGTCAAGCCGACGGCGCCGTGCTGGCCACTTATGGCGAAACCGTGGTGCTGTGCGCCGTGACCGCCGCCAAGAAGGTGAAGGAAGGGCAGGACTTTTTCCCGCTGACCGTCCATTATCAGGAAAAATTCTCCTCAGCCGGCCGCATTCCCGGCGGCTTTTTCAAGCGCGAACGCGGCGCGACCGAGAAGGAAACGCTGGTCTCGCGCCTGATTGACCGTCCGGTCCGTCCGCTGTTCCCTGAAGGTTTCTACAACGAAATCAACGTGATCTGTCAGGTTCTCTCCTATGATGGCGAGACTGAGCCGGATGTGGTGGCGATGATCGCGGCCTCTGCCGCGCTGACCATTTCGGGCGTGCCCTTCATGGGCCCGATCGGCGCTTGCCGCGTGGGCTATGAAGACGGCGAATATACGCTCAATCCGCAGCAGGCCGCCGCCGCCGATGGCGCGCTCGATCTGATTGTGGCCGCCACGGGCAATGCCGTGATGATGGTCGAATCCGAGGCAAAGGAGCTTTCGGAAGAGGTCATGCTGGGCGCCGTGCTGTTCGCGCATGACGAGATCAGGAAGGTCGTTGGCGCGATCATCGAACTGGCCGAGCAGGCCGCCAAGGATCCCTGGGATATCGCCATCACCGACACTTCGGCGATCAAGGACAAGCTCAAGGGCATCGTCGGCAATGATATCGCTGCTGCTTACAAGCTGACCGACAAATCGGCCCGCTCGGATGCGCTCAATGCCGTTCGTGCCAAGGCGAAGGAAGCTTTCGCCGAAGAAGATGGGCAAACGCAGATGGCGGCCGGCAAGGTCGTCAAGAAGCTCGAAGCGGAAATCGTGCGTGGTGCCATCCTCAAGGACGGCCAGCGCATTGATGGGCGCCGCACCGATCAGGTCCGCCCGATTGAAGCAATCGTTGGCTTCCTGCCGCGTGCACATGGCTCCTCGCTGTTTACCCGCGGTGAAACGCAGGCGATCTGCACCACCACGCTGGGCACCAAGGATGCCGAGCAGATGATCGACGGGCTGGAAGGCCTGACCTATTCGAACTTCATGCTGCATTATAACTTCCCGCCCTATTCGGTGGGCGAAGTGGGCCGTTTTGGAGCGCCCTCGCGGCGCGATATCGGGCATGGCAAGCTGGCCTGGCGTGCGCTGCGCGCAGTGCTGCCTTCCAAGGAAGACTTCCCCTATACGATCCGCGTCTTGTCCGACATCACCGAGAGCAACGGCTCGTCCTCGATGGCGACCGTTTGTGGCGGCTGTCTGTCGATGATGGATGCAGGCGTTCCCGTGACACGCCCCGTATCGGGCATTGCCATGGGCCTGATCCTCGAAGGCGATGAATTCACCGTGCTGTCCGATATTCTGGGGGATGAAGATCACCTTGGCGATATGGACTTCAAGGTGGCCGGAACCGAGCAGGGCATCACCACCATGCAGATGGACATCAAGGTCGCCGGGATTACCCGCGAGATCTTCGAAGCTGCCCTGACACAGGCCAAGGAAGGCCGCGCGCATATCCTGGGCGAAATGGCCAAGGCGCTGAGCGGTGCCCGCACCGAGCTTTCGGCGCACGCACCGCGCATCGAAACCATGCAGATCGACAAGGCCAAGATCCGTGACGTGATCGGCACGGGCGGCAAGGTGATCCGCGAGATCGTTGCCGAAACCGGCGCCAAGGTGGACATCGACGATGAAGGCCTGATCAAGATCAGTTCGTCCGACATCAGCCAGATCGAAGCGGCTCGCAAGTGGATCAGCGGCATCGTTGAAGAAGCCGAAGTCGGCAAGGTCTATGATGGCAAGGTCGTCAACATCGTTGATTTCGGAGCCTTTGTGAACTTCATGGGCGGCAAGGACGGTCTCGTTCACGTGTCCGAAATGCGCAATGAGCGCGTGGAGAAAGTCTCCGACGTTGTCACTGAAGGCCAGGAAGTGAAGGTCAAGGTGCTCGAAATCGACCAGCGCGGCAAGGTTCGCCTTTCCATGCGCGTCGTCGATCAGGAAACCGGCGAAGAGCTGGAAGACACCCGCCCGGCGCGTGAGCCGCGCGAACCGCGCGAGAAGCGCGAGGGCGGCGGCGGTGACCGTCGTGGCCCGCGCGGCAACCGTGATCGCGGTGGACGCGGCGGCGATCGTGGTGGGAACCGCGGCGGCGGCGGCGATAAGGACAGTGGCGGCGATGCCGGCCATATTCCGGACTTCCTCAAGGACTAATCATCCTTGAACCATGAACAAGGGCCGCGCGGGACATATCCCTCGCGGCCCTTTTTGTTCTGGATTGGCAAGCGGTGCCGTCTAGCCCTTGGTGCGATAGGCGCCCAGATAATCGCGTTTGCCAATTCCGATGCCTTCCTTGCGCATGATCGCATAAGCTGTCGTCGCGTGGAAAAAGAAGTTGGGCTGGCTGAAACTCAGGAGAAAATCCTGCACGATGAATTCTTTGCGGAAGACATCACCAATGGAGAAGACCAACTCCTTGTCGGCAAGCGCTTCCAGCTGATCGGCATCGATGGCGGCCAGGATCCCTTGGGCGCGGGCGACCATATCGCGCAGTCCTGCGAAGCTGTCCGGCCAGGGTTCGCGGTAAGGCGTGAAGGACCCATTGGCGCAACTTTCGACCGACAGCGCGCTGTGGACCCAGCAGCTTTGCACCTGATAGCCGAACGGCAGCATATCTTCGGCAAGGCGCGCTTCGATCAAGGCCGATGGATCGCATTCCCGCTCGGCGCACCAGCTTTCCGCCTTGTCGATCAGGCCAGCAAGGGCACTGAGCATCTGTTGAAATGTGGGGACCACGGCGGCGTGCAAGGTAAGCGGCATGGAAACTCTCCTCTCAAAAGCAAGGCCCGGTATCGCTGCTGCGCTACCGGGCCTTGAAACTTGGCATATGTTAACGAACGCGTGGTCCGCCAAACGGCAGAGGCGGCGGGGGCCGGCGCGCACCGCGCGGCAGCTGCGCCTGATAGGCCCGGCCGCAATGCGGAATGCAGTATGGGAAACCCGGGTTCACTTTCTCGCCGCAAAAATGGAAGTCAGGTTCGCCGGGATGGCCCATCGGCCAGCGGCAGACCCGGTCCGACAGGTCGAGCAGGCTGGTCTTGCCTGAAATCTCCGGGCTGGGCTTGGCCGGGACAAGGCGCCGCGGGGGCGCGGGAGGGATGGGCGGCTGGTGATCGCCTGGCCCCTGACGCAGGAACCCGCCAGGTCCATAGGAAACGATCTTGGGAAGATCGTCTTGTCTGTTGGGCAAAGGCTGGCTGGGAACAACACTGCTTGAGCCAGTTTGGGCCGCTTCGGCAAGCGCAGCCTCAGTCGCTACGGGAGCCTTTGCCGGTGCCGGTGCCGGTTTGGCTTTCGGTTTGGCAAGCGCGTCGTCCTTCTTGAAGGTGTCGTCCTTCTTCTTGGCTGCGACCTTCTTCTTGTCATTGGCCTTGACCGGGCTGGGGCGCGCTTTCAGCCCCAGGCGGTGCGCCTTGCCAATGACGGCATTGCGGGACACACCGCCAAGCTCATCGGCGATCTGGCTGGCAGTCGAGCCGCCTTCCCACAGCTTGGTCAAAGTGGCGATGCGTTCTTCAGTCCAACTCATAAAGGCTATTCCAATCGTACCCCCGCCAACACTGGTCCATCCGTGTGGGCATTTGTCTGTCTTGCCAGTCCGGCCCTTGGTCGATAGGCGCAGTTCCCATGTCTGACACCCCGAAAGATGCCCAGCTGACCAACGTCGCAAACGCCACCAGCAAAACTGATGCCCTCAGGAAATTCCCGAAGCCGGGGGAACCGCAGATCACCGGCATCAACCGGATCGGACTGTGGAGTCTCTATATTAAGGAGATCCGCCGCTTTCTCAAGGTGCAGATGCAGACAGTTTGGGCCCCGGCCGTTACGACATTGCTGTTTCTGGTGATTTTCACGCTCGCGCTGGGCCGGCAGAAGCCCGAAGTGCTCGGTGTGAACTTCGCCAGCTTTGTTGCACCGGGCCTGATCATGATGGGCATGATGCAAAATGCCTTCGCCAATGCCAGCTTTTCGCTGCTTACCGGAAAGATGCAAGGCACCATCATCGATTTGCTGATGCCGCCACTAAGCGAAGCCGAGATCATGATCGGCATCGTTGGTGCTGCCATGACCCGCGCTTTTCTCGTCGGCGGCACAGTGGCCGCGGCCATGTGGCTTTATCCTGGCGTCAACTTGCACATCGTCGAGCCATGGGCGGTGATCTGGTTCGCTTTGATGGGAGCAGCGATGCTGTCCTTTGTCGGCCTGCTCTCCAGTATCTGGGCGGAAAAGTTTGATCATAATGCGGCAGTGACGAATTTCGTGATCGCGCCGCTCACATTGCTGTCCGGGACGTTTTACGTCATCACCAATCTGTCTGAAGTGTTCCAGGCGATCAGCCGGGCAAACCCGTTTTTCTATGTGATTTCGGGATTTCGGTACGGCTTCCTTGGCCGCAGCGATATTGGCGATGGCGATGGTGCCATGCTGACTGCCGCGCTCGGCGTGCTGGCGTTGAATGTGGTGCTTGGGTTTGGGACATACCGCGTCTTGAAAAGCGGATGGAAAATCAAAAGCTGACTTTCCGCAATGTGCCGGCTCAGTGCGTCAGGCGGCGGCGCATCAGATACCGGCCATGAATATATCCTTCGAACAATTGCGGCACAGAGGGATGATTGATCGGCCCGCCCGCGTGATCCATCAGCAAATTTTGCTGGCTGACATAAGCAACATAGGAGGAATCGTCATTCTCCGCGAGCAAATGGTAGAACGGTTGATCCTTGCGCGGGCGCGAGTGTGCAGGAATTTGCTCATACCATTCTTCGCTGTTGGCAAAAACAGGATCAATATCGAAGATCACGCCGCGGAACAAATACAGCCTGTGGCGCACGACATCGCCGATTGAGAACCGTGTACAAGCGCGGAGCGGAGCGAGGATTTTCCGGCCCGCCTGCTCACAATAGAATTCAGCATTCTCCATGCAACACGTATACCCTTGTTGCAATTGCGAGCAAGACGGGGCGGGGGACTGTCCACCGCGATAATCGGGCATTGTAACGCAAGCTCTTGGCAAGCGGCCCGGCTTTGGCTATCGCGCCCGCTTCCAAGATGATCGCAAACTTGATTGCGTCGCTTCTTGTGCGGAGAGGTGCCGGAGTGGTCGAACGGGGCAGTCTCGAAAACTGTTGAGCTCTTATAGGGTTCCGAGGGTTCGAATCCCTCCCTCTCCGCCATCGCTTTTTTGGACCCGGAAAAGCCCTCTAACGCCTTGAAGGGCAACGAAAATTCAGCGGTTCGAACACCCTGATTCCAGACATATTCAAGAGCGGTGGCCAAAGTGTGCTTTAGGACGATGATCTTGTCCTCGAACGTGCCATTTTTCCAAAGATGACGAGGGTTTGACAAAAACTCAAAAGCGGTTCGAAAAGTCGCGTTATAGTCTCGCGCAACAGTCCCGCACCGAGCGGTTTTTTCCTGCAAAAGTAGCTTTTCGCGCTCCAGCTCTTCGACCTTGCGTTCATAGACATTGATCACCGCGCCGCTATCCGTCTCTATGATGCGCTCCAAAAGCCCGCCGATCTTCTTTTCGACAGCGGCAACCTTCAGCTTGAGCGCAGCCTTCTCGTCTTTGACCGCAGCGACCGCCTTGTCCCAGCGCAGGCGACAGAGGTGCGACACGAGATCGAACAACTCTTGGCTTGGACGTAAGGCGCGCAGCATGGACTCGAACGCTTGTTCGACCTTGGCCCGTGCAACAGATTTCCCGAACTTCTCGCAGCCACGGTGGCGGCAGATGTAATACGGATAGGCAGCGGTGCGGCCCTTGCTCCAGTTTGCGGTCATCGGGTGCCCGCAATCGCCACAGACCACAAAGCCGCGCAAAGGGAAGTCCTGATTGATATCCGTCCGACAGGCTATCTGAGGCTTGCCGTTGAGCTTTTCCTGAATTTTCTGGAAGGTCTCCAGCGAGATCAGGCCTTCATGCTGCCCTTTGCGTAACGATACGCCCCACACCTTGCTTTCGATATAGCCCGCATAGATCGGGCGCGTCATGATGCGGTTGTCCGCCGCGCGGGATGCGATGCATAGCTTGCCGCCAGAGAGCCGCTGGAACGAACAGCCAGATCAGCACGATCGGAACAAAGGTGTTTGCCCGCCCTCATGGCACATTCTCTCCTGCGCGCATGTCGTTCACCTCCTCGGGTGAAAGCGATGCGCTGCAAATGGTTCAGAGTTTCCGTGCCAGAGCAAGGATCGCCGCCGTTCCCCTGGCGCGCATTCCCGGTCCCAGAAGGTCGCGCTGTAACCTTCCCGCGCGCTGGTCCGAACAGGTCCATGTGAGCCGATCAGGCCCACGTTGGATCTGCAAAAGGAACTCATCATGAAAACCACCATTGGATTGGCCGTTGCCTCGCTCGCCGCGGCTTCGCTGCTCGCCACTTCGCCCGCTGTCGCCCAGAGCGCGGGCGCCAAGGAAAAGTGTTACGGCATCGCGCTCAAGGGCAAGAATGATTGTGCCGCCGGTCCTGGCACCAGCTGTGCTGGCACCTCGACCATCGACTATCAGGGCAATGCCTGGAAATTCACCGACAAGGGTGAGTGCGAAAAGCTTGGTGGGTCGCTGACTGCCAAGCAGGGCAATGCCAAGCCGATCCCCAAGAAGTAACCCTGAACACGGAGAGGCATCATGAACATGGCTTTCGATAAGCTGCCGGGCGCTATGGCGCTGATGGCATCGACTGCGCTTCTGGCAGCCTGCGGCTCGGGAACCCCGTCCGCGGCCGATACCATGGCGCAAGATGGCGCGGTCAAGACCGCCGCAGCCGAGCAGGAGAAGTGCTTTGGCATTGCTCTTTCCGGCCAGAACGACTGTGCCGCCGGGCCGGGCACCAGTTGCGCAGGCACATCGACGGTCGATTATCAGGGCAACGCCTGGTCATATGTTGATGCCGGAACCTGCGAACCCCAAGGCGGATCACTCGCTGCCAGAGAAGGCAACGAACCTCCCGTTCCCCAGCAGGGCTGATCCCCTTCTGGCAACCTGGACGCTGGCCGATATGAACGCCTCGACATTCCCCCTACCCCCCCAAGTCGGGGTTGGCCTCAAGCCCGAGCACTATGTGCCGGCATTTGAAGCCGTGTCGGCCAGCGCCCCCTTTCATGCAGGGCGACCCGCATGGTTTGAAGTTCATCCGCAAAACTATTCTGGCGCAGGCGGGCCGCCGCATCGCTGGCTTTCCGCCTTTGCCCGGAACGCTCCGCTGAGCTTCCACTCGGTTGGCCTGTCGCTGGGCAGTGCTGAAGGGGTGAACCTTGAAGAGCTGGAGCGCCTTGCCGCGCTGTGCGATCGCTATGCGCCCGCACTGGTATCCGATCATCTGAGCTGGCGCGGCAGCGCGTCGAACCGCTATCCCGATCTTTTGCCGGTGCCTTACACGCGCGAGGCGCTCTTGCGCTTCGCGCAGCAGGTCTCCCGAGTGCAGGACAGGCTCGGGCGCACCATCCTGGTCGAGAACCCATCCCGCTATCTTGCCTTTTGTGGCGACACGATGGACGAGGCCGATTTCCTGCATGCGCTGTGCGCGCTTACTGGCTGCGGTATCCTGCTGGATATCAACAATATCGAGGTTTCGGCCACCAATCTGCAGCTGGATGCCCAAGCGATGGTCGATGCGATCGATCCCGCGCTGGTGGGCGAAGTGCATCTGGCAGGCCATGCCCGCGAAGATCACCCGCATGGGCCATTGCTGATCGATGACCACGGATCGCCCGTGACAGACGCAAGCTGGCGGCTGTTTGAACGTTTTGTCCGGAGCGCTGGCGCGCGTCCAACGCTGATCGAATGGGACAGCAATGTGCCCGCCTTCGATGTGCTGCTGGCCGAAGCGGCCAAGGCTGATGCCATCATGCAGTGCCTCGTTGCAGTGCCGGAACCATCTCATGCGCTGGCTTGATGGCGGGCAGAGCGCGGTGATGCAGGCGCTCGATCGCGGCCCGGCCTATTTGCCGGAGGGGATTTTTGCCGGCCCGCCAGAGCGGGTGCTGGCGGGGATGAAGGTTCACGCCAATACCATTTCTCACGCGAGGCTAGTGGCGCTGGAAGAGACGTTCCCCCGCACGCGCGAACATCTTGGCCATGATCAGTTCAACGCACACTCCCGGCTGTTCATTCAGCAGCCGGGAGTGACGGCGGCGGCGCTGGCGGACATCGGCGCGAATTTTCCAGCCTTTCTGCTCGAAGCTGGCGAAGGCGCCGACGCTGCCGATCTGGCCCGGTTCGAGCAATGCTGACTCGCGGCCTATCATGCCGCCGATGCCGCGCCGCTGGAGCTGGCCAGCCTGACCGCGCTGGCGCCCGATGCCTTGCTCGATCAGGCACTCACACACCATCCCGCAGCCAGCGCTCGCCGGTTTGCGGCGCTGGTGCATGATCTGATCGGCGCGCAGGTTCCCGGGCTTGCGCAGGCGGACACCATCCTGATCGCCCGGCCTTATGCCGATGTGCTGATTTCCCCGGCCAGCGCGCTGATGGCCGATCTGCTGGCCGCGGCCGAAAATCCCGTCACTATCGGTAACCTTCTTGCAGGAACGAGCGAAAACCCTGGCGACGAGGCCACCTGCGTGGATGCAATCATGCAAGCGCTGGCGGCCCTTATCAACGCCGGCGCGCTGATTGCTGCGTGATGGCCGAAATGCAAACGGGCAAGGGGAACAACGTGAACGCTATTCTTTCCGGCTATGATCGCGCTGTAAAATGGATCGGCGGCGCTGTCATTGAGAGCCTGATGCTCTTGTTCACAAGGATCGTGTTCGCCGGGATCTTCTGGCGCTCAGCGCGCACGAAAGTCGAGGAGGGCAGCTGGTTTTCGATCAGCGACACCACCTATTATCTGTTCGCCGAGGAATATGCCGGTGTTCCCTTGCCCAGCGATCTTGCAGCGGTGCTGGCCGCGATCTCGGAACATGTTTTCCCGATCCTGCTGGTTCTTGGCCTGTTTACCCGGTTTTCGGCGCTGGCCTTGCTGGGCATGACCATGGTGATCCAGATCTTCGTCTATCCCGAAGCATGGTGGAGCGTGCACGCGCTCTGGGCGGCGCTGGCGCTGATCCTGATCACGCGCGGCGGCGGAAAATTGAGCGCCGATGCCGCCCTGCTCAAGATGAGGGGCGCCGCATGAGAGCAGATGAAGCCACGCTCGCCCGGCTGATGGTGATGTCGCAAAAAGGCGATAAGCAGGCCTATGCCACGCTGCTGACCGAGTGCCAGCGCTGGCTCACCCGCTATTACGGCCGCCGGGTCGCGCCAGCACAATTGGACGATCTGGTGCAGGAGACCTTGATGGCGCTGCACAACAAGCTCGCCACCTGGGATTCCTCGCGCCCGTTCCTGCCGTGGATGGCAGCGATTGCGCGCTATCGCTGGGTCGATCATTTGCGTCGGCTATATCGGGCCAAGGAATGCGCCCTGGTGCCGGATTTTGCCGGGCAGGATGATGAACCCGCGATTGCCGCAAGGATCAGCATTGATCGTTTGTTGAGCATGCTGCCCGACGCGCAGGCGCGCGCCATCGAACTGGTCAGGATCGAAGGGCTAAGCATTGCCGAGGCTTCACAAGCCACCGGGCAAAGCGAATCCCTTGTCAAAGTGAATATTCACCGCGGCCTCAAGAAACTGGCCCATATGGTCGAGAAAGCCTGAGTCATGACACATCCTTCCGATGCCCTGATCGCCAGTCTGGTGGGCAATCTTCAGCCGGTAAAGCCATTGAGCTTTGCAAGGGGGCTGGGATATGCGCTGGCGGCTGCGGCCTTTTCCGCGATTGCGGTGGTCGTCTTGTTCGGCATCCGCCCGGATGTGCTGGCAGGCCGGTTTGATCCTGTTTTCCTGATTGCAACCGGGCTGTTTCTCGTGCTGGGGATCGCGTCTGTGGTGACCGTGATCGTGATGAGCCGCCCGCAGATCGGCTCGGATCATGGTGGTTGGGTCTGGGCGGCAGCCATGGCGGCCCTGCTGCCCGTCGCCGGGCTGATTGTCAGCTTCGGCGGTGGAAGCGACATTGTGTCACGCGACAGCATTGCTCACGGGCTTGAATGCCTGATGGTGGGTTGCGGCGCGTCCTTGCTGGTGTTCGCCATGCTTGTCGGGTGGCTGCGCAAAGGCGCGCCAACTGCGCCTGACCGGGCTGGCTTGCTGACCGGTATCGCAGCCGGCAGCCTTGGCATCTTCGCCTTCTCGCTCCATTGCGCAGATAATGACATTGTCCACATCGGATTGTGGCACAGCGGCGTGGTGATATTGGTGGCTGGCCTTGGCCGCACACTGGTGCCACGCCTCGTGCGCTGGTAGGGCCAACCAGGTGGCTCCGAAACATGGGGCCATATTGGACTGCCGAATGGACTCTCGATGAAGCTGTTGCAGTGTGCCGGGACCAGGCCTGTTATCACCAATGCGCTCAAATTGGCGCTGGTGGTGGGGAGCTGTCTCAATGCCATCAATCAGGGGCCGCAGTTGTGGCAGGGCGAGGGGGTCGAATGGAGCAAGATCGCGCTCAATTACGTCGTGCCCTACCTGGTCGCGAGCTATAGCGCAGCCAAGGCGCTGATGGTGCCGCCAACTTCAGTGGATGGCACCTCATGACCCAACGCCCGCACCGCGCCATTGGCTAAACCCGATAGGCTGTAACCGCTCGGTCGCAGGCATCAATCCAGCAGCGGGGCGCCGGTTCTTCATCCTGATCTTTTCGTTTGCGGCGCTCCTGAGCGCAGTGGTGCCGATGCTGATGCTGATTGGGCGATTGCTATTCAACCGGGCTCTTGGTTCCAGATCAGTGCGTGGTGATCAAATCCGGCCTGAAGCGAAGGCTTGATCACCTGAAAATAGGGCGAGACATCGAAATCGCGCGGGGTGAACAGGCTATGATGGCGGATATGCAGAATGTCGCGCATGCAGCCTTCGCAATCCGGGTCGTTGCTGAATTCTTGCGTGATATCGGGCAGGATCGGATAGCGGATCGACTGGAACGCGCGGGCGATCAGAGTTGAACAGATCGCCTTGGTTGGTTCCCCGCTGCCCAGTGCGATCATGCGCCGCCGCCAGCTGACCGGAACGGGCGGGGTCGGGCACAGGTAACGCGCCAGATCGATCACATTGGCGAGGTCATATTCGTTACCAATATGGCTCTTTGCAAAATCGATCAGTTGCTCCACCTCGCCGCTGGTCAAACCGATCGGACGGCAGATCCTGGTGTGATTTGCGGCAAACAGGTCGAACGAAACCTGCCGCACCCCGTCGATCACATCGGCTTCGACGAATAGCGGCGGCGTGCCACTTTCCGGGGCCTCAGCCGCGATGCACAAGGCAGCGTGCGACCAGGTGGATTGGGTGAGATATTTGATCGCAGTGCTGACCCGTTGCCGCCCATCCACCAACAGCACATCGCCCGGCAGCAGGGTTTGGGCGAGTACTACCGGATCGGATGGTATGGCGGCATAGGCAGAGCGCGAAGGCGCAGTCAGGAAGCCGGCCAGAAGACGCCCGGCGGTCCTGAGCACGACCCCCATTGGTCAGGCTGACGCTGCCAGAATATGCGACCGGGCCAGATCGCGCAGCACGCCAGCTTCAAGCTGGGCTTCTTCCAGCAGCGCCGCGACCAGATCGCCCATGGATACAAGGCCAGCCACCTTGCCCGCCGCGGTGCGGACAATCGCATGGCGCGATCGCATGCGCGTCATCGCCTGCATGACATGGGACGCATCATCCCCGCACGAGCAATTCAAAACATCGCGGCGCGCGAAGGTTATGACTGGCAGCAAGAGGCCTTGAATGCCGCGCGAGGCGATGCCTGCCATCAATTCTGCTTGTGACACAATGCCGATGATTTCTGGCGTCCTGTTTGCCGACACGCCAATCGATCCGATTGTTTCTCGATGCATGATGGCAACCGCCTCGATCAGGGGCACACTCTCCTGCACTGTTTCGAAATGGTGGCCTTTGCGATTGATAATGGAAGCGATCTTCATCGTCGGCACTCCTTCAAAAGACCCCGTCTGTTTGTTCGACAAGGAATGCCGGTGCGTTACAGATCATCCTGTCTGGAGAGAATTTTCCCGAGCATCACAGAGCAAGGCAGGTGCCGTCAGAGGCAATCATGGTCGGGCCGTCAAATTGCGACCGGATTACCGTGAGACTTTCCTGTAGGCGCGAGAACGACCGCTCCATATGGTGCGACAGCAGCAGCCTGCGCGGGGCCATCCCGGCGGCCATTGTGCCGATCCCGCTTGGTGGACGGTGCAGGCCAATGGGCTGGCCTTCGCCTTCGGGAATGACATGATGGGCAATCAGAAGATCGGGCTTTGCCCCGCGCAGCAACCGGTCGAACCCGGTCGAAAAGGCGCTTTGATCGCTGGCGAACACGATGTCGCGACCCTTCACCTGAACCCGGTAGGCGAGGGTGGGAACCTCACCGTGATGCACGGGAATGGCGATCAGCGTAAGGTCTGGGGAGATATCGATCCGGGTGGTGGGCGCCTGCCTGGCATCGCTCGCGGCGATCTCCCGCACATCCAGTGTGCGGCGCCCGTCGCCACCATCCAGATAGCCGCCGAGATAGCTCCAAGCCCCCTCATCACGGCTCACCAGGGACATCAGAAAGTCGCTGGCACCAGGAAATACGCTCCCGGCAGCCGGGCCGATGAGCACGAGCGGATCGGTCGATGGCTCGAAGCTGCCCGAATTGAGAATGCCCGCCAGCCCCGCGCTGTGATCGGCATGGAAGTGGCTGAGCGCAATCGCTTTGAGGTCAGCAACTTTCAGCCCGGCCTCGCCAAAGCGAATGAAACTGCCCGGCCCGGCATCAATCAGCACCTGTGCCCGCCCATCGATCCAGACAGCGTAACTGGTGCCAGCGCGCGAGCCTTCGGCAATCGGGCCGCCAGAGCCCAGCACCTGCACCCCGACCTCGGCCGCGCGGCATATGTCGGCGCCGCGGGCGGAAGACGTGATATTGGGGGTCGTGGCGGGCGCATGGCTGCATGCAGCAGTGATGGCGCACGCAAGGAGTGCAGCACTGGTCGAGAAATTCAATTTCGGCATGGAAAGGCCTTTCAGTGTAATCATTCGGCGATGGTGGGCGAAGGGTTACAGTGGCGTAGCCATGGGCCTTTGACTTGTCGCCAGTCTACCGGGATAAACAGTATGACAGTATTTCCTTCGATCACCGCACCGCCAGCGCTCGACAAGGTGTTCCAGCGATTTCCCCGTTCGGTCTTGCCGCTGCTTGAATATCATGACCGGGTGCTGCGTGACTGGTCGCCGCTGACCGTGGCCGAGCGCGAGCTGATCGCGGCCTACGTATCCGGGATCAATGCCTGCACCTATTGCCACGGCGCGCATGTGGTCGCAGCGCGCGCCTTTGGCATCGATTCCACCCTGTTCGAAGGGCTGATGGCCGATCTTGCAACCAGCGCCGTTGACGAAGCCATGAAGCCGATCCTCGCCTATGTCGGCAAGCTCACGCGCACACCGGCCGTGATGACCGAGGCCGATGCGAGGGCCGTTTACGCCGCCGGATGGGACGAACAGGCGCTGTTCGATGCGATCAGTGTGTGTGCGCTTTTCAACCTTATGAACCGGATAGTCGAAGGCAGCGGGATCAAGTCCAATCCGCTTGAAGCGGACACAGCGCAAATGGCAGCACGCATCGCCCGGATGGGCGGCGCGACCGAAGATCCGCATGTGGGCGAGCCAAGTTACAGCCGGTTGGCAGTGCTGTGGGGCATTGCCCCGGATGCTTAAAGATCGAGGCTTTCGATCTTGGCATCGAGATCGATCGGGATTGTCGCCAGCATGGCATGGCCTGCTTCATAGGCGGCAGTTCCTTGGGCGGCGACAAGCGGCGCCATAGCTGCATCGCGGGCCAGCAGCAGTTGTTCCAGTTCATTGCGATAGAGCGCGACCATGGCCGTCAGCAGCCGGTTTACCAGCGGGTCTGCGCCAGTCTGATCGACATCATAGCGATCAAGATGCGCGATCATGGTTTGGGCAGGATAGAGAAATTCATCGGTCACCCAGCGATTGGTGGCAAACCAGGCGACCGGAACGCCAGCATGGTTGATCGACAATCCTGCGATATGCGTGACATGAGCTGCAGCCTCCTCACCCTCAGCGGGAGCGACGGTATATGCCGCCCGATCATCCAGTTGGGTGCGATGCAGGAACAGGTGAAAATGGCCATGCTCTCCCGGATCGCGCTGGCCCGGATCGCGCTGGACCGGATCGCGCTGGCCCGGATCGCGCTGGACCGGATCGCGCTGGCCCGGATCGCGCTGGACCGG
>Ga0100391_1002717_pt1 | contig 18500 bp, 26 predicted proteins | sample CryGeymeta201515_FD_81541 | JGI IMG/M metagenome (GOLD analysis project Ga0100391, IMG submission 81541) | Groundwater microbial communities from Crystal Geyser aquifers in Utah, USA - Crystal Geyser metaG 2015-15 | ecosystem: Environmental > Aquatic > Deep subsurface > Groundwater | place: USA...
CTTCCAACCGGCGGATGCGCCGCCAGGCGGCAGGCTGGCTCAGCCCCAGCCGACGGCCCAGTTCGCCGGCACTGTGTGTGGCGTCCTGCGACAGGGCACGCAAGAACGCGCGGTCGGTGTCATCCAGATCCATCATAGCGGCAGGGCACTTTCATCCTTGATGGTCGCAATCAGCATCAACGCCTCAATATCGGCGATATGCGGAAGGGTCAGGATGCGGGCGCGATAAATGTCCTGATACTGCGCCATATCGCGGGCGATCACATTCAGCCGCACATCGACGCGGCCCAGAAATGTCTGGATTTCCAGCACCTCAGGCACAGCGCGGGCCGCTGCAAGAAAATCGTCGAACGCCGTCGCAACCGTCTTGTCCAACGTGAACCGCAGCGACACCTCGACCTGATACCCCAAGGCAGCCCAATCAATAGCGGCGCGAATGCCCCGCAACGCGCCGCTGTCGCGCAACCGGTCCAGCCGCCGCGCCGCCACAGCCGGGCTGACCCCGGCGCGATTGGCCAGCGCCGATGTGGCCATCGCCGGATCGGCCATCAGGTGACGCAACAGGCGGCGGTCAATATCGTCAAGCATGAATATTCTGTAAAACTGGAAATCGAAGCATGAATTACATCATATCACGGCAAATTTCCCGAATACACCCCCTCGCCAAGGTGGGGCCTTCCCCCTATGGTCCGCCGAAAATCATCCAAGGGAGACATGATATGCGCGTTTATTATGATCGCGATTGCGACATCAACCTGATCAAGGACAAGAAGGTCGCGATCCTAGGCTATGGCAGCCAAGGCCACGCCCACGCCCTGAACCTGCGTGATTCCGGCGCGAAAAACCTTGTCGTCGCGCTGCGCGAAGGCTCGCCCAGCGCCCAGAAGGCCGAGGCGCAGGGCCTGACCGTCATGGGGATCAGCGAGGCCGCCGCATGGTGTGACCTGATCATGTTCACCATGCCCGACGAATTGCAGGCCGACACCTACAAGAAATACGTCCACGACAATCTGAAGGACGGCAGCGCCATCGCCTTTGCCCATGGTCTGAACGTGCATTTCGGCCTGATCGAACCCAAGGCGGGTGTCGATGTCATCATGATGGCGCCCAAGGGCCCCGGCCACACCGTGCGCGGCGAATATGCCAAGGGCGGCGGCGTGCCCTGCCTGGTCGCGGTGCACAATGATGCGTCGGGCAAGGCTCTGGAGATCGGTTTGTCCTATTGCAGCGCCATCGGCGGCGGGCGGTCGGGGATCATCGAAACCAACTTCCGCCAGGAATGTGAAACCGATCTGTTCGGTGAACAGGCGGTGCTGTGCGGTGGCCTGGTCGAGCTGATCCGCATGGGGTTTGAAACCCTGGTCGAGGCGGGATACGAGCCGGAAATGGCCTATTTCGAGTGTCTGCACGAAGTGAAACTGATCGTTGACCTCATCTATGAAGGCGGCATCGCCAACATGAACTATTCGATCAGCAACACCGCCGAATATGGCGAATATGTTTCCGGCCCTCGCATTCTGCCCTATGCCGAGACAAAGGCGCGGATGAAAGAGGTGCTGCGCGACATCCAGACCGGCAAGTTCGTGCGCGATTTCATGCAGGAAAACGCCGTGGGCCAGCCGATGTTCAAGGCCACCCGCCGCCTGAACGACGAACACCAGATCGAACAAGTGGGCGAAAAGCTGCGCGCGATGATGCCGTGGATTTCTTCGGGCAAGATGGTGGACAAGTCGAAAAATTGAACAAGTTCAGCACCTAAGAAAGAAGGCACCGCCGTGTTGCGGTGCCTTTTTGCCTTCGGGCGCCGCAGCGAACGGGTGGCATCCGACCGGCGCTGCCCGGTGCTCGGTTTTTTGTCTGCGTTGTGTCAGGCGCCAAGCGGTGCGACGGCCGCGTTATATCCGTTTTTACTGATCGTGCCGCCAGCGGGCCGATAAAGGGAAAACCCATGCGTTCTCTTCAGATCACATCGTTGCGCACAGAGCCGGGCCAGCCCCCGTCGGGTGCCGAACCGACCTTGGCCAACTGGCTGTCGATCGCCGTTTTGGGGGTGATCTGGGGCGGCACCTTCATGGTGATCGAACTGGCGCTGACCGGCTATGGCCCGCTGACCGTGGCCACCGCGCGCACCGCGTTGGGCGCCGTGGCGCTGACGGCGCTGACCCTGGCGTTGGGCCGTCCATTCCCGCGCGACATGCGGGTCTGGATGCTGGGTGTGCCGCTGGGCCTGTTGTCATCGGCGGCGCCGTTTTTCCTGCTCAGTTGGGGGCAACAACATGTGCCGTCGGCCTTTGCCGGGCTGTCAATGGCCGCTTTGCCGCTGTTCGTGTTGCCGCTGGCCCATGTGTTTTCAGACGAATTGCTCAGCCTGCGCAAGCTGTTGGGCGTGATCCTTGGCTTTGCCGGCGCGCTGGTGCTGATGGGGCCGGGCCTGTCGGGGCTGGGCCGCGGTGCCGTCGAATCGCTGGGCCAGGCTGCGTGCCTGCTGGCCGCCGTCTGCTATGCCGTGGCCTCGATCCTGACGCGGCGCTGTCCGCCGGTCGATCCGGTGGCGCTGTCGGCCATCAGCCTCGGGGTGGGCGCCGTGGTGCTGGTGCCAATCATGCTGGCCGTTGAGGGCGTGCCGGTTTGGCAGCCGGGCATTGCGGGCTGGGCGATCGTCGGTCTTGGCCTGATCCCCACGGCCATGGCGGCGGTGCTGCGGGTGATCGTGATCCGCAGCGCGGGGTCGGTGTTCATGACGCTGGTGAATTACCAGGTGCCGCTGTGGTCGATGTTGTTCGGCGCATTGATCCTGTCCGAGTCTCTGCCCTGGCGGTTCTTCGCGGCCCTCGCCCTGATCCTCTGCGGGCTCGCGATCAGCCAGTGGGCCAGCTTGCGAAAATTTGTAAAAGTATGATTTTCAGAGCAGATTCAGCCCATTGAACAGCCAGAAAACAGCACAAATCCAACAATCATACCGCTGCTTTCACTTCGCTCACAATACTGTCAACAACCCGCACCAACAGGCCTTGGTCCTCGCACTCCGCCATGACGCGGATCAACGGCTCGGTGCCCGATTTGCGGATCAACAGCCGCCCCTTGCCGTGCAGATCGGCCTCGGCCTGGGCGATTGCGGCCTGCACACTGGCCACCTCAAGCGGCCGCTGACCGGTGCCAAAGCGCACGTTCTGCAACAGTTGCGGCACCGGCTCAAACACCTGGCGCAGCTGCGACGCGCTTTGCCCCATCTGTTTCATCGCCGCCAGAAAATGCAACCCCGCCAACAGACCGTCGCCGGTGGTCGCATAGTCTGTCATCACGATATGGCCGGATTGCTCACCGCCCAGATTGAACCCGTTCTTGCGCATCGCCTCGACGACATAGCGATCGCCCACCCCGGTGCGGTGCAAATCGACCCGCAGGGATTTCAGGTAACGCTCCAACCCGAGGTTGCTCATCACCGTCGCCACGAGGGTGCGTCCGAACAGGCGGTCCTGGCGCGCCCACCGCGCCGCGAACAGCGCCATGATCTGATCGCCATCGGCCACTTGCCCTGTCTCGTCCAGAATCATCACCCGGTCAGCATCGCCGTCCAGGCAGATACCCACATCGGCGCCGTGGGCCACCACCGTTTCAGCCGCGGCGCGCACATCCGTGCTGCCACAGCCCTGGTTGATATTGTGGCCGTTCGGGGACACCCCAATGGAAACCACCTCGGCCCCAAGTTCCCACAGCACCTCTGGCGCGGTCTTGTAGGCGGCACCGTTGGCACAATCGATCACCACCTTGATCCCGTCCAGCCGTATCCCCTGGGGCAAGGTCGCCTTGACCCGCTCGTTATAGCGGAACCGCCCATCATCAATCCGTTTCGCCCGCCCGATGTTGCCCGCCTGCGCCGGCTTCACGCCCGCCTCGACCAACGTCTCGATCTCGGCTTCGGCCTCATCCGACAGTTTGAAACCGTCGGGGCCGAAAAACTTGATGCCGTTGTCCGCCGCCGGATTGTGACTTGCCGAAATCATCACCCCCACATCGGCACGCATCGAGGGTGTCAACATTCCGACCGCCGGCGTTGGCACGGGGCCCAGAAGAAACACGTTCATGCCGGTGCTGGTGAACCCGGCGGTCAGCGCGTTTTCGAACATATAACCCGAAAGGCGGGTATCCTTGCCGATCACCACCCGGTGCACGCCCTTGTCGGATTGCCGGAAATACCGGCCCGCCGCAGCGCCGAGGCGCATCGCCATCTCTGCCGTCATCGGGTGACTGTTGGCCATGCCACGAACACCATCCGTGCCAAACAATTTGCGCGTCATGCCGCATCTCCGTTCATTGCCGCCGCCCAAAGGGTCAGCGCCTGTCTTGTGTCCGCCATATCATGCACCCGCAAAATCTGTGCGCCCTGCGCTGCGGCCGCCAAGGCCACCCCCACCGATCCCGCGGCGCGGTCGCGCGCGGTTTCGGTGCCGGTCAACGTGCCGATGAAGCGTTTGCGCGACGCCCCCAGCAGCAGCGCACAGCCCAACCCATGAAACAGCGACAGCCCCGCCAACAGGGCCAGATTGTGCTGCATCGTCTTTCCGAACCCGATCCCCGGATCGACCACGATCCGGTCGCGGGTGATGCCCGCCGCAATTGCAAGGTCGATATGGCCGGCCAATGCATCATACACGTCCAGCAAAACATCGTCATATGCGGGTGCCTGCTGCATCACCTCGGGCGTGCCCTGGGCGTGCATCAGGCAAATCGGCGCGCCCGAGGTGGCCACCAACACCGCCATGGCCGGATCAAAGCCCAGCGCCGAGACATCGTTCACCATATCCGCCCCGGCCGCCAAGGCCGCCCGAGCCACCGCCGCCTTGCGGGTGTCAATCGAGATCGGGCCGGAAAACCCCGCCCGGATCGCCGCGATCACCGGGGCGGTCCGGGTGATTTCCGTGGCCTCTGGCACCACGACGGCCCCGGGGCGGGTAGATTCTCCGCCAATGTCCAGCATATCGGCGCCTGCTTCGGCCAGCCGCCGCGCCTGGGCCAGCGCCGCCTCGGGCGCATCGAACAGGCCGCCATCGGAAAAGCTGTCAGGGGTGACGTTCAGGATGCCCATCAGGCGCGGACGGTCCAGCGTCATCCCCGCCACCGGGGCACGCGGCGCCGTGAGCCGTGCCAGCACCCGAGCCGGCACATCGTCAGCCGCCACAACCACCGCCGCCGCGCCACGCGCCAGCCGGACGGCATGGGTGAACCACATCGCACCGCCCGCCAACGAAACGGCGTTCGGGGCGCGCAGGGGGCCACATTGGACCAGGGGGCGGAAGTAAACCTTCATCGCCTGTCTATCCGACGCGCCCGGCAAGGGATCAAGGGGTGGGAAGGTCAGGATCGCACACACTGAGTGACAGAATTGCAACCCCGGCCTGAACCGGCGGGGTTTCGCCGATGACCGTCAGCGCAACCGCCCCGATCTGGACCGCAAACCAGGCCGCCAGGGCCGGGCCGTGGCTGACCCCGACAGGCGGGCGGTCAACCGTGTCCAACACGATCTTGGACGGCGCCCAGACGGTCATTTGCCCATGCTTCAGCGCCCAGTCCAGTTCGGTGCGCGAGCCGACAACCACACAGCGCCGGTCGCGGCTGGCCAGACCCCATGCGTTCTGTTCGATTGCCAGAAGATCAATCCGCCGCTGCGCCAATGCGCCAACCACCTGCGGCACCCCGGATTGCGGCAGATCGACACACAGCACACTGGGCGGGCGGCGCGTGGCAAGCGTGTCAATCCAGCCTTGCAGATGTGGCGAGGACAAAGCGGCGTTCGACAGATAGACCACCTGCGCCAAGGGCACCTCGGTTGATGCTTGATCCGCCAAAGTTTGAGTGCGAACGATTTCCACGCCCAACGCACCCGGCCCGCGATCCAGCTTTTCAATCCGCACGAAACACCGCAGCGCCTGGGGCTGGCGCAGGATACGCTGGGCAATCCGCTCGGCCAGGGTTTCCAGCAGGTTCAGACGCTCGGCGGCCAGTTCTGTGGCGATCGCCTCGGTCAGGGTGTCATAGGACAGGATCTTGTCCACATCGTCGCTCTGCGCGGCGTCATGGGGCGCCACCTCGACCACGAGGTTGAAACTGATCCTCTGGGTGGTGCCGCGTTCCTGCTGAAAGGCCCCGATTTCAACGTCTACGATATGATCGCGCAGGGAAATCCTGTCGGCCAAATGATCGGCTGCCGATGCCCTGGCGCGCAATTCCGGATGGCCAAAGGCCTGTGTCACATCGCAAACCATGTCAATCCCCGGCCAAAACCATCTGGGCCGCGCCATACCCCAGGACAGGCGCAATGACCAGAACGCCTGGCCCTGACGATGGAAATGATGCATCCCGAAGTTGATCGTGCGGGCAAACACAAAGCGTCACTTCGGGCACGCAGCGCGTGGGTGAAAATGGGCACTGTCGACGCGGTTCAAGATCACTTCGGCGACGGCAAAGAAGCCCTTTACCGTTTCGCCCCGCGCCTCGAAATACAGCGCCCCGGCCAGACAGCGCCACCCTGCGCCACCTGTTGCCAGCGGCAGGCCGACAGCCATGCCCGGCGGCAAGAAACGCCGGATCGCAAGATTGTCGCGGCGCGATTGCAACAGAGTGCTTTCGAGGTCGCACCGCAAACATCCGGCCCACCGTGCAGTTACCCATAAGTTTCCGATGTTTGTTTTGCTGCGATACAAGCCCCTTCAACAACCTCAGCGAGGTGGCAGAGGTCGCGCCATATTACTGTCGCGCCTGGTGACGTCCTGGCTGGTGACGCCTCAGAGCCGCGATCGAAATATCCCCAGGGCCGCACGGCGGCCCTGACAAAGAAGTCCAGATCGCGCGGAACCTTTTGTTTGCTTTGTAACTTTGCGCGCGCGAGCAGAGCTCGGCTTTGGCGAATACGGCTGCGGGCGATGCTTTTGCTGACTCGCGGCTGAGCATCGTCAGCCCGGACACACGCCGGTTCAATGCGGTCTGCGACGGGCTTGGCCCCCAGCCGATCATCGCCTTCGACAGCAAAGGCCGGTTCGTCGCGGCTCTGCGGCGCCCGGCCAAAAGCTGCGCCGGTTCAAGACTTTCTTCTACGCTGCCCGGTCGCGGTCGAAACCCCGCCGCATCATCGCCCGCGTCGAGATCGGCCCCAGCGGGCGATTTTCCGGGGGTGACCCGGTGGACGATCTGACCGGGCGTCTGGCCGATGAGGCACGGCCGGCGATGGCCGGGATGATGACCGGGATGATGACCGGGATCGAGGCCATGCTCGAGGCGGCGCAGAGCTTCGACGAGTTCCGCGAGATGCTGCTGAACGACTATCCCGAACTCGACGCCAAGGCCCTGGCCGGGGTGCTGTCGCGCGCGCCGCTCGCGGCCGAACTCGGCGGGCGCGCCGAACTGGCGGAGGAGGCCGGTGGCTGACCTGGCCGCGACGGTCAGGAATGCCTTTGCCGAGCAGCTGGCGGCCTTCCGGCTGCGCCTGGGCGAATTGCAACCCACCGTCAGTTCGGCCGATCCGGCCTATGGCGGCCACGATCGCGCCTTCATGGTGGCCGGGGCGGTCAAGGCCCATATTCTGGCCGACCTGGCCGGGGCGGTGGCTCGCGCCGTGGCCGACGGTCAGACCTTCGATGCCTTCAAGAAGGACTTCCGCGCCATCGTGCAACGGCGCGGCTGGCACGGCTGGACCGGCGAGGGCAGCGTGGCCGGCGAGGAATGGCGGATGCGCACCATCTACAAGACGAACATGCGCACCTCGTACATGGCCGGCCGTGACGCTCAGCTGGTCGAGGGCGGATATCGCTGGTGGGTCTATCGCCACAGCGGTGCCGCCCACCCGCGCCTGAACCACCTGGCCTGGGACGGCGTGGCGCTGCCGCCCGACCATCCGTTCTGGGCGACCACCGATGCCGAAAGCGCGGTGGCGGGTGGTGCCGAGGTGGCGACCGGCCTGATCGACACGAGTGTGGTTGACCGCGCGCTGGCCGATACCGATGCCGCGATCGACGGCTATCTGAAGGATCGCTATGTCCTGCCGCTGGCCGAAACCCCGGCGTTGATCACCGATCTGGCCCTGGCCATCGCGATCTACAAGCTGTACGTCTATGCGCCCAACAACAAGATCGTGGCCGATTACAAGGATGCCATCCTGTCCCTGCGCGACATCGCCAGCGGCGTGATCCGCCTGTCGGTGGCCGGGGCCGAGGTGGCGACCACAGGTGGATCGCGCGCGCGAATGACCAACCGTGAACGGCCGATGACGGTTCACAACCTCAAGGGATTCATCTGATGCTGGTCGATCCTGCTGTGGCGCGCCTGAAGGCCGAGGTGCCGGACCTGTCGGGCCGGGTCGATACCGCGCTCCAGCTGGCCGAGATGATCGGCCAGAAGAAGCTGCCCCGGCACACCCCTGCCGCCTTCGTGGTGCCCATAGGGCAGCGGGGCGGGCAGTCGGATATCGCTTCCGGTGTCTTCACCCAGATGATCGAACACCTGATCGCCGTGGTGCTGGTGGCGCGCGACCAGACGCCGGACGGGCGCCGTGCGCTGGCGGCATTCGACACGCTGCTCGACGCGGTGATCGCTGCGATTGCGAGGTGGGCGCCGGGGGACGAGATCGGCGTGTTCCGGTTCATCTCGGGGCGCACAATCAGCACGGCGGGCGGCGCGGTGGTGCATCAGCTCGATTTTTTCATCTCCGATCAACTGAGTATCCTTTCACGACCCACAAACTTCCCTCTGGCGGCGGCCGCTATATCCGCCAGGCCGACGGCACACTGGTGTCCAACACCCCGGAGAACCTCGCAGCCGCCAAAGGCGGGGCAGACTCCGGGGACAGCGAGAAGGCACCCGCGAAACCCACCACAAAAACCCCCGCGAAACCCGCCGTAAAGGACGTTTGAATTGCCCATCAAGTGGAATGACAATATCCTGCTGGTGAAGACAGAGGGTACCTATGCCACCGATTCGACGCCGGTGGCAGCAGACGGTGTTCTTGCCACCACTGTCAGCTTCAGCCCGATGGAAGGGCAGGATGTCGACCGGGAACTGGAACCTCACTATATTGCTGCAGGCGGCACGATCCCCATCGGTCTGCACGGCAAGATGTCTTTCAATGTCGAACTGGCGCCTTCGGGCAGTGCCGGGGTGGCGCCCGCCTGGGGCGCTCTGCTGCGGGCCTGCGCCTGCGCCGAAACCATCGTCGCCACCACCTCGGTCACCTGCAACCCGGTCAGCGGCGATCACGAAAGCGTCAGCATCCACTTCTGCATCGGGCGCACCCGCTATGTGCTGCTGGGCACCCGTGGCACGGTCAGTCTTGAGTTCGCGGCCTAGGCCATTCCCTGTCTGCGGTTCGAGCTGACGGGGCTGTTCAGAACCCCGACCGAGGTGAACCATGTTCAGCCCGACCTGACGGCGTTCAAGAAGCCGCAGCTGGTGAACAAGGCCAACACGCCGACCTTCTTGATCGCGGGCACGTTCCCTGGTGATGCGGCGCTGCGTGCTGAACCTGACCAATACCGTGGAACCCCGGTTCCTCGTGGGGGGCGAAAGCATCCCGATCACCGACCGTGCGGATGTTCTGGAATGCACGGTCGAGGCGGTGCCGGTCACCACGCTCAATCCCTATGCGCTTGCCATTGGCGATGCCACGGTGGCGGTGCAACTCGTGCATGGCATCGCGGCAGGAATGATCGCCACGCTGTCGGTGCCGCGCGCGCAGGTACAGCGCCGTCGGGGCCTCGAGAACGCCCAGAGCATCACCGAATGGCCGCTGCGGATGGTGCCCCTCGCCGACGAGGGCAACGACCCGTGGACCCTCACTCTCACCTGATCCCGAAAGGAACCCCCGATGTTCAGATTGCAGGACAATCCGACCTTCACCCACAAGGTGCCGGTGATGGTGCCGGTGGATGGCGGACATGACGAACAGACCCTGACCGTGCGCTACCGCGTGATGGAGACCGAGGCGGTGGACCGTCTGGCCAGCCTCAAAACCGACGATCTGACCGATTTCCTGAAGGAGGCGGTTGTCGAAATCAACGATGTGGTGGGGTGCGAGGATCAGCTACTGCCGTGGAACCACGCGCTGCGCGACCGGCTGTTCGGCCTCTACTACGAGCGGATGGCGCTGGTGAACGGCTCTACTAAGGGGCGGAAAACATCGTGGAACTGCCGCAACTGACCAAGCAGGTGGGGCTGTCGGTGCGGATGCACCGTCTGAAGCTGGCCTCTCTGACCCCGAAGATCAATCAGATGAGCCATAGCTATGATGGCAAGACGCCGCTCGCTTACTTTACCGATGTGATCGATCTCGGGGGTATTCAGAGCCAGAGCCTTCAGCGGGTGATCCTGAACGACTCCTATGTCGAGCTGGGCGGAACGGGGCATGAATACTATGGCCTGCCGGTGCTGGGAGATTTCGAAGGGTTCGCCTGGATAAAGCACTAAGACAACAGCCAGACCGCCGCCGATCCGATGATGGTCGCGAAGTACGGTGCCGATCCGGAACGGCCGTGGTCTGCCGACATGATCGGTCGCGGCGTTCCTCATGTGATCGCCACGTTCCGGTACAACCGCGAGCGGCTCAATGCGCCGCCGCGCCTGCGGTTCCAGGTCAGGGGAATCCCGGTCCATGATCCCCGCAAGGACAGCACAGTGGGCGGCGGCTGGTGGCGGATCTGAACCTGCCCGCCGTGCCGTTCGGCGCTCAGGTGCAGCGGTTGATGCACTCATATATGATGCACTCATATATAGAGAAGGAACGCCGGTTACGCCGCCATGGGCTGACCCTGCTGCCCGATGCGATGCTGTTCGAGCCGCTGGACGTGATCGCCTGGAGCAGCGCCGAGAATGGCTACGAGGCCAGGGCCTTCGAGATCCACGAGATGGTGGACGATCTGCAGATCTGCCTGAAGCGGGTGTCGCTGAAGGAACGCGATCCGCAGGATTATTCCTATCCCGATGGGCTGGTACTGCCGCTGCCGCCGGTGTCCAGCGCCACCACGCTGCCGACGGCCCAGAACGTGCCCGGCTGGGATATGGGGGCGGCGGTTGTGCCGAATGCTTCCGGTTCAGCGCGCCGCCCGGCGTTGCGGCTGCTCTGGGAAGGCGACCCTTGGGGGCGGCAGCGAGTATGTCAGGCAAATCGCGCTTCCCATGACGCAGCTCACGACAGTCGGGCCCAAATACCGGGCGAGAATCACCGATGAACTCGGGTAGGGCGAATGGGTGTCCCTGTACGGGCAGAGAACCATCATTGGGACCGTCAGCCAGGCGGCGGGCGTTCCGAGCGGGGCGCTGATCGGGCGCGGATCGAATGCGAACGGCGATTACGCTCGATTTGCCGACGGGACGCAGATTTGCCACCGCCGGGCCTTCGTGTCGTTGGCGATCAGCACGGCCGCATTCGGGGGGTTCGTCAGCGCGCATCAGACATGGACGTTTCCCGCCGCGTTTACGAGCCTGACTGCGCTCGGGGCCACCTCGGAAAACAACTCGGCCTTCGGGGCCGTGTTCACGTCGGCGGTAAGACCCACCGGCAACACCTGGGCGGTCACGTCCGTTTCATCCCAGGCAGCAGCCGGACGCACAGTCGGTCTGCTCGCCGTAGGCTCCTGGTTCTGAGGTTCCCATGATCGTCAGCTTTTTCCCCCGCCCGCATCGCCAACCGCCTGACACTGGATCGCGCCGGCGACACCCTGACCATCAACGGCGAGGCATTCGACTTCTCGGGCGTTCCCGACGGCGCGATCCTGCCGCGCGGTGCCATCCAGAGCGAATGGATCGTGGGCGACGTGACCCGCACGGGCGGCGTCCTGCACATGCCGCTGATCTGGCCGCACGGCGCCAACGCGCCTGAAGCCACGCGCTCTCCCGCACCGATCACCATGACCGGTAACGAACCTGTAACCCTGCCACCCTACGATACCCCAGAGGAGCCTGCGCAATGACCAACATCGACTTCATGCAACTCGTCACCGCCACCGAAATGGCTGCGCTGGCGGCAAATGCCCGCGCAGCCGCGCTCAAGTCGGTCTGCGCCGCCCGGATCCTTGCGGTCCTGGACGAACGCACACTTCTCAACGTCCAGGGCGCTGTCCTGGCCGGGGAACTGGACCCCGCCGAGATGGATGTGTTCCGCGCGGGGCGAAGCTGGGTGACCGACATGCAAGACGCCTGCCGCACCGCCACCGACAACGATCCGCTGTGGCCCGACCTGCCGGACAGCGTCGCGGCCCTGGCGGCGCGGTTCTGAGGCGAACCCGCTTGAAGCGGCGTTAACGCCCGATCCGGAAAAACGATTTACTGCAAAACCTGCTGTCACGCTACAGTCGCGCGACATTTGTCCACTGATTTGCCATCTTATCCCCAATAAAACGCTTTACAGAGGATTCCAATCATCACACCATATCTGGTAAGGGCGGCGCATAGGCACCGCCGTCCTTATGCACGACACCAAGCTGTGGTGGGGATTTTCCCGAAATCAGCCATAACAAAAGACGAGGCTGACATGTCGCTAGCAGAACGGTATTTCGAATCCGAAGACCTTCATCCGATTGATATGGTTGAAACTTTGGCCGAGCACCACGCATGGGATTTTGATCGTGTCGCAGACGATCAGATCGCAATGGCCGTCGAGGGACAGTGGCGCACCTATGCGATAACCTTGGCCTGGTCCGATCATGACGAAACATTGCGGCTGATTTGCACCTTTGAGATGGAGCCGCCTGAACATCGGATGGCACAACTCTATGAGTTGTTGAACGCCGCGAATGATCATTGCTGGACCGGCGCTTTTACCTATTGGGCGACGCAAAAGCTGATGGTGTATCGCTATGGTCTGGTGCTGACGGGTGGTCAGATGGCCGGCCCTGAACAGATTGACACAATGATCCATGCCGCCGTCATGTCGGCCGAGCGGTTTTATCCGGCATTCCAACTGGTCGCCTGGGGCGCGCGTACCCCTGAGGATGCCATGCAAGTGGCGATCGCCGAGGCATATGGGCGCGCGTGAGACGTTAACCAAAAGGTTAATAAAAGGTTAACATGAGGCGACGGGCAGACTATGCCTGTGGTCATGTTTCATGAACTCGAACTTGCTGCGATCCTGTGTTCCTTTGTGCTGTTTGGTCAGACCGAGGTCAGCCATGGCTATTCCGTCGGGTATGACCTGCACCGCATCCGGGTTGACTGTGAAACCGACGATCAGGTTATCGAGGTTGGGCTGGACAAGCGTTCATCGCTGGACTCGGTCCAGCAGGCGTTGTTCGCGGCGCATTTGACGGGTAAGACGCCGGTGGTGGCGCTGGTCGATACCGACGGGCGCGAGGGGCCGTATGAGTTGCGGATCAAGACCGCGGCGCGGCTGGCCGGTGTGCAGTATACCACCTATAAGATCGACGCGCTGATCCGGCTGCGGATGACGTCCTATCTGCGAAGCCGCGCGATCCGCCTGCCTGGTTCCTGACCGCCTGCAATCATGGCTTTACCTTGCGGCGCAGGCGGCTAGGCTGCGTCCCGATCAGGGAGGACAGTGGATGGATATGGATCACGTGCGCGACCGGGGGCTGGTGCTTCTGGGATGTGGCAAGATGGGCTCGGCGCTGTTGCAGGGCTGGTTGCAGGGGGGGCTTGCCGCAGCCTCGGTCTGGGTTATTGATCCAAATCCTTCGGACTGGCTGCGGGCGCTGGACGGGCTGCACCTGAACGCCGGTCTGCCCGCCACACCGGCGATTGTGCTCGTGGCGGTCAAGCCGCAGATGATGGGCACGGCTCTGCCGACGCTGGCGGCCATGGGCAACGGTGACACCCTGTTCCTGTCGGTGGCGGCGGGCACGTCGATTGCCCATTATGAACAGGTGTTGGGCGCGCGCACACCGATCATCCGCGCCATGCCCAACACCCCTGCGGCCGTGGCGCGCGGCATCACCGCCATCGTGGCAAACGGGCCGGGGGCCGCGGGCATGGATCTGGCCGAGGCGCTGTTGTCGGCGGTGGGTCAGGTCGTGCGCCTGGATGACGAGGCACAGATTGATGCGGTGACCGGCGTTTCGGGGTCTGGGCCGGCCTATGTGTTTCACCTGATCGAGACGCTGGCCGCGGCGGGAGAGGCGCAGGGGTTGCCGACCGATCTGGCGATGCGATTGGCCAAGGCGACCGTGGCAGGGGCCGGCGCGCTGGCTGAACAGTCTGACGATGATCCGGCGCAACTGCGGGTGAACGTCACGTCGCCTGGCGGCACAACGGCGGCGGCGCTGGCGGTTCTGATGGACGCAGAAACCGGGTTTCCGGCACTGTTGAACCGGGCGGTGGCGGCGGCAACAGCCCGGTCGAAGGAGTTAGGCCAATGATCGGATATGACGATTTTGCCAAGGTAGACATCCGTGTCGGCGTCATCACCCGGGCCGAGCCTTTTCCCGAGGCGCGCAAGCCCGCGTTCAAGCTGTGGGTCGATTTCGGGGGCGAGCTTGGCGAAAAGAAAAGTTCGGCCCAGATCACCCGGCACTATACCCCCGAGGCACTGATCGGAACACAGGTGATCGCGGTGGTGAACTTTCCGCCCCGCCAGATCGGCAAGGTGATGTCCGAGGTTCTGGTGCTGGGCGTGCCCGACGCGGCGGGCGAGGTGGTTCTGCTGCGCCCTGATTGCGACGTGCCGGTCGGCGGACGGATGTTCTGATGCAAACCTTGCTGATCACTCGCCGCCTGCCCGATGCCGTTCTTGCGGCGGCCCGTGCGCGGTTCGACGTGACGCTGCGCGACGACACCGCGCCGATGACAACGGCGGAAATGGCGGCCGCACTGGCCACCTATGACGCGATCTTGCCCACCTTGGGCGATGCGTTGCAGGCCGATGCGTTCACCGGTCCGGTGCGCACCCGGCTGCTGGCCAATTTCGGGGTGGGCTACAATCACATCGACGTTGCGGCGGCGCGCGCGGCAGGCGTGGCGGTAAGCAATACACCAGGCGCGGTGACCGAGGCCACCGCCGACATTGCGCTGACGCTGATGCTGATGACCTGCCGCCGCGCCGGCGAGGGCGAGCGGATGGTACGCGGTGGCACCTGGGCCGGCTGGCACCCGACGCAACTTCTGGGCCAGCATGTCAGTGGCAAGGTGGTGGGGATTGTCGGCATGGGGCGCATCGGCAAGGCAATCGCGCGGCGCTGTCACTTCGGGTTCGGAATGCAGGTTGTGTTCCACAACCGCTCGACCATCGCCGATCCGGGGGTGCCGGCGCAACAGTTGGGCACCTTGGATAAGGTTGCTTCGGTCTGTGACGTGCTGATCGCTGCAGTCCCGGCCACACCCGAGACCTATCACCTGATCGGCGCCGGGGTGTTCGCCGAGATGCGCGAAACCGCTGTTTTCGTGAACATAGCCCGGGGCGACATCGTGGATGAAACGGCACTGATCGCAGCGCTTCAGTCGGGGCAGATCGCCGGGGCGGGGCTGGACGTGTATGAATTCGAGCCAAAAGTACCCGAAACGCTGAAGGCGATGGAAAATGTCACGCTGTTGCCGCATCTTGGCACGGCGACTTTAGAGGTACGCACCGCTATGGGCTTGATGGCCCTTGATAATTTAGTAACGTTCTTTAAAGGGCAGCCTTTGCCAAACCCGGTTTGATCCGGCCGAGGCGCTGACGCCCGGGCAGACAGTTTGCGCCTTTCGGATCTGGTCGGCAATGGCCAGCTGCTTGGTCAATCTGCGCGACAACAGAGGCAGTTCGGTTGGTTCGAACAGGTTGCAGGCGTTTTGAAAGTGGTTTTCCGCCTCGGTTACGCCGCCACCCCTTCGGGCATCGGCTGGTCGAAGTGGATCTGATCGGGGGTTTGCCCGTCAAGCGATGAATGGGAACTGCGGCGGCTGTTCAACTGAACGCCATAACACCCACTTTACCGGGCGGCGCGAGGTTCTTTATTCTTGGCGTCCTTGGTCCGGCCGATCAGTCTATGTCCATGAGTTGATCGACAAGGCAGGTGCTTTGGTGCTTCGGTGCAATCTTACCGGCCGTCGATTGGACCGGCTTCTGGAAGTCCCCGTTTGGAGGCTTGATCGGCTGGCATGCGCCTGCTGCTGCCCTGTCGGTATGGCGCATGTGAACCTGGAGCGCTTGCACGCTCTTGCAGGGCTGGTTTACGATGCCGTCAGTGGTATGCTCGCTAAATCCGGCGCCCAATCACGGAATAACGCCGCATCGGACTCTGAACACGCGATTCGGAGGTTGGCCTGTGCCGCGCAAAAACCTGTGCCGCGCAAAAAGACGACGACGCAACTCAGGCTGTTGCCGGACATTCAACCCAAGCCGATGGCCCAGACACCGCCTTGGCAAAGCCTCCTTGGCGGCACCCGGTACGCGCTGACACGGTTGATGGCCCTACTGATAGCGAAACATGCAAGCGCGGCGCATGGGGGGAACGATCATGAAGCATGAGAGGATTGGCCAGCAGCATTTGGAGCGCAAGGCGATCCTTCACGTCCGTCAGTCATCGGCTCACCAGGTTCTGCACAACCGGGAAAGCCGCGCCTTGCAATATGCCATGCCCGAGCGGCTGGCGGATTTTGGCGGAAGCCGGATCGAGGCCGTGAATGTCGAAGCCGTCGGCCTGCTTGCACAGATCGCCACGGACGATATCATCGCCTGAGACCTGAACCGGAACGGTCTTGCCACCGCAAACGGCGCCAACAGCTGGACCGAGCAACCGCTGACAGCACGATGGTCCTACCGCAAGGGTCCCGTATTCAAGCCCGAACCAGATGCTCTTGAGCCCTGGCTAACCTCTCAAGCGCGGTCAAACGTCTCGGGGCGGCACCAAAAACGGTGCGGTTGGCAGCATAAGCCCGTAAAATCAAATCTGAAAACCCGCTCGCTGACGGACCGCGGATTTTCGGGCGCGCGGAACTGTCAAAAACGGCGGCACAACAGATCAAGACAAGGGCGCGGCAAAACCCCAAACACCCAACGGCATCGCATCCGGATCAGCAAAACCGATTTTCTTCAACAACATGGAAAGGTCGGTATGATGAACCAAAGTTGTAAAACCTTCAATAGCGTCTGACCGAGGCGCGGGCCCCGAGTGTGCCGAGACAAGCTTGCAGGCAGACTGAGATACGCGCTCTGGTTTGTGAATCCTGGTCGGGCGATGATTTGACGTGGCGGACGCCGTCGCGGAACTCAACCCCTTGGATGATCTCGGGTAAGCAGTTTTTGCCGCCGGCGCGGGCAACCAGAGGGCATCGCGCGGTGGTTTGCGCCCGCCGCCGACAAACGCCCTGTCCGGCCACTCACAGGGTTGCCGGGTGATCGGTGCGCGCCCAGCGTGGCTCGGCTTTCGTTCGTACCTGCCGATTTCCGGCAACAGGGCGGCGGCAGCGATCCCCGGCATCAAGCATGGAATATCGCCGCAGTATGCTGTGGTCTTCCAGGCCTTGATCTGGCGTTTCAGCAGAGCGGTATCCGGGGCCTGGGTGCGGTTGCGTGTGGTCCTCGATCAATCCGGGGCGGGCGATACGCAAGCCTCTGAGAGCCGCGCTTGCCTGAAACCCGCTACTTGGAGCGCAAGCGCGAACACGACCGGCGCTCTTGGGGCCTGGCCCAGCCATTTTCGCAAAGCCAAAATCCCGCTGCCGAATTTTCAAATCGCTGCGCTGCCTCATCCTCGTGTCGAAATGCATCCGAATGAGATTTCAAAATATCCACGCCAATGCTGTGATTTGGCATCTTCGCCATGTCCTATATGTGATTTGCCACGCGCGTCTCATTTCCGCCCCCTGGATAAAAACGGCAGTCGATCAAACTGTCGCACGGCCCATGACGACACGATCAAACCATTGCCAATGCCCGCCATGATCCGGGCAAACGCCCGCTTGTCACGGCACCGCTTCGCGACAGTCTTGTGCGGGCAGTCGTCCTCGGGCAAATCGCACGACCGCAAGAAATTGACGTTAATAAATATTATTCCGCCTTGCACGGGTCCACCATCGACTTTCAGACAAACATGGCCTTTCGCAAGGAACGGCTTCAAACGCGCCATCTGGACGTCGCTCAGCCAATAGGGGTTGCGCATCGGTCAGGTTTTGTTGTGGTTCCTGAAACACGCCCGAAGCATGAAATCAATCGGGCTGGAGCCTCGCAAAACCGCAGGCACGCGCCCATTTCTATGCAGATTAAATCAGGAGAATGCCATGTCGCTGAAGAAAATGATGATGAAACTCGCCATTGCCATGGTCGCCGCAAAGGGCGGGCAGATGTATGCCCAGGCCGGCGGGCTTGAGGGCATAAAGCGCAAACTGGCGCAGCAAAAGCAATCGGGCGGCGGCATCGGCGCCATGCTGGGCAACCTGGCCAGCGCCGGGGGCGGCGGTGCCGCGCCACAAAAGGCCGAACATCTGCGCGGGCTGCTGGACACCACCGCCACACCCGAGGTGCCCGAAGAGGCCGAGGCCGGGCTGGTGATCCGCGCCATGGTCATGGCGGCCAAAGCAGATGGCGA
>Ga0100391_1002720_pt1 | contig 18478 bp, 11 predicted proteins | sample CryGeymeta201515_FD_81541 | JGI IMG/M metagenome (GOLD analysis project Ga0100391, IMG submission 81541) | Groundwater microbial communities from Crystal Geyser aquifers in Utah, USA - Crystal Geyser metaG 2015-15 | ecosystem: Environmental > Aquatic > Deep subsurface > Groundwater | place: USA...
CAATAGAGTTAACAAAAGGAGCCTCCCGGTGGTACTGGGGATCGTCGGTGGACATAGTTTTGTTCTCCTTAAATTATATGTTCAATTTTTTTTTTTTTTTTTTTAAAAGAAATGACTCGATCAAGTATGCACTCTTTTCTATCCGAAAAAGATTTTTGAGAGGCCCTCGAGCGCGGATGATGATGATGATGAAGGAGAGTCGAGGCATTGGCTTTAACCATACAACAACAACAACAACAACAACACTGTCTCTGTCTTGTTATCATTATCATTATTATTTAATAACAAGCAGGAAACGCACACTATATAGATCAAACAAAACAAAAGCATGTTAACCAAATTCGAGTCCAAATCGGCTAGAGTGAAAGGTTTAGCCTTTCATCCGGTTCGTCCTTGGGTTTGTGCTTCATTGCACAATGGAGTCATTCAACTGTACGTATTATCTGGTAGTACAATTTTCACGTACTACATTACGTAGTACGAGTAGACTACTACTCATGGTAGTAAAATCTAAGTGTGTTTTCTTTTCGTTAACTCAACTTAAACAGCATTAACTCACGCTCTCTGACTTGGTAACATATTTATTGATGAATCTTACCTTAATCTTTCTTTTTTTAAACTGGATCTCCTGATGCTTTTCTTGAACCTCATCATCACACCACATATCTATTCTTAATTCCTACGGAAACATACACACATACATACATACATACATACATACACACACGTACCCATACAGCTGGGATTATCGCGTCGGGACCGTTATTGATCGATTCGAAGAGCACGATGGTCCCGTTCGTGGTGTCGATTTTCATACCCGCGAACCCATGATCGTATCTGGTGGTGATGATTACAAGATCAAGGTCTGGGATTACAAGTTGCGTCGGTGTCTCTTCACGCTGTTGGGACATCTGGACTACATCCGAACGGTGCAGTTCCATCCCAATGCATCCCAATTTCCTTGGATCTTGTCGGCCAGTGATGATCAGACGCTCCGATTGTGGGACTTTCAGAAGCGAACCTGTTTGAGTGTACTGACGGGACATAATCACTACGTGATGTGTGCCGCCTTTCATCCATCCGATGATCTTATCGTATCGGCCAGTCTCGATCAGACCGTACGCGTTTGGGATACTACAGGACTCCGCAAGAAACAATTACAAGGTGATGCAGGAGGTGGTGGTGGTGGTCGTTCCATGGCTGGTCCCGGTGGAATGGACCCCAACATGAGCAATACGGCCATGAATGTCCAAGCAGAACTATTCGGTACCAATGATGTCGTTGTCAAGTACGTGTTGGAAGGACACGATCGTGGAGTTAATTGGGCATCCTTTCATCCCACACTGCCCCTCTTGGCTTCAGCAGCCGACGATCGACAGGTCAAATTGTGGCGCATGAGCGAAACCAAGGCCTGGGAAGTTGATACCCTCCGAGGACACGCCAACAATGTGTCCTGCTGTCTTTTTCATCCAAAACACGATTTGGTGGTGTCCAACTCGGAGGATCGATCCATTCGGGTGTGGGATGTCTCTAAACGAATTGGTGTTCAAACCTTTCGTCGCGAGGGTGATCGATTCTGGATTTTGGCAGCCCACCGATCCCAGAACCTGCTCGCCGCTGGTCACGACAGTGGTATGATCGTTTTCAAGCTGGAACGCGAACGACCCGCCAGCGCTCACGGACCCAACAACAAGTTGTACTACGTCCGAGGAAGAGAACTATTTTGTCATGATGCCTCTCGTGCTGCTACCGGACAGGCCGGTGTAGATGTTCCCATAGCGTCCATTCGTCGCGTTGGACAACAGGCCCAAACAGACGGTATTGGCAGTGCACCTCGGCATTTGGCGTACAACCAGCACAATCCCAGCGAAGGAAATGTTCTCGTCACATCCGATGTCGATGGAGGTGCCTACGAACTCATAACCTTTTCGCTCACCAACTCGTCGGGAAGCGTTACCGACGGAAAACGTGGAACCTGTTTGGGACCCGGAGTCTTTTTGGGACGCAATCGCTTCGCCGTCCTCGATCGGCACCAGCGTCAAATCACTGTCAAGAACATGAACAACGAAACCACCAAGCGCGTTCAGCCACCCGTACCTAATATCGATGCCATTTACGATGGTGGTGCTTCAGGACGCTTGATTCTCCGTGCCGAAGACCGTGCCGTCCTCTTTGAGGTCCAATCTCGTCGCGTTTTGGGAGAAATTACCGCCCCCAAGATGAAACACGTGCATTGGTCTCCAGATGGCAGCAAGGTTGCTCTGGTGTGCAAGTACGGAATTGTCATTGCCGATCGGCAACTTGAACAATTGTGCAGCATTAGCGACAATGTTCGCATTAAGAGTGGCGCCTGGGACGTTTCGCCCACGGGTGGGACCAAGTCCAACTTGTTCCTCTACACGACCCTCAACCACGTCAAGTACTGCCTACCATCGGGTGATACGGGAACGATCCGTACGCTCGACCAGCCTTTGTACGCTATGCGTGCTATGAAGGATCAGCTCTTTTGTCTGGACCGCGAGGCACGAGCTCGCGTGATTAGTATTGATACCACCGAGGCTCGCTTCAAGTTGGCACTAGCCAACAAAAAGTATGGACAAGTCATGCACATGGTCCGCAACAGTCGGCTCTGTGGACGTGCCATTGTGGCCTACTTGCAATCCAAAGGTTTTCCTGAGGTTGCCTTGCACTTTGTCAAGGAACCTCGCACTCGCTTCCGATTGGCCTTGGCTTGTGGTAACATTGAAGCTGCGATGGAATCTGCCTTTGCTCTAGAACAGATCGAACAAGCGGCAACCATGAACCCCGACGGCACTCCCGCCAAGGATACTGGTGGAAATCGTGACGTTTGGGGTTCCCTCGGTAGCGAGGCCTTGCGTCAGGGAAACCACCAAGTCGTTGAGATGAGCTACCAGCGGACGAAAGACTTTGATCGTCTCTCATTTTTGTATTTGATTACTGGAGATACGGACAAACTACGCAAAATGTTGAAAATTGCCAATATGCGTGGCGATATCATGGGACGCTATCATAATGCCTTGTTGCTCGGCAATGCAGTCGAACGTGTACAGGTACTGGAACAGAGTGGTAACCTCCCGCTCGCCTACATTAGTGCTGTTTCCCACGGTTTGGCAGATGATGCCGAAAGGATCAAGATTGCTATCGAGACCAACAAGGGCAGCGTAGAAGGACTCATGGAGAAAGCTCAAAAAGAAAAAGAAACAAATCCTTTGTCCGCTGGATGCTTACTGCAACCTCCCACACCAATTTTCCGTGGCGATAACTGGCCAACCCTTGAAGTCACCAAGACCACGTTGGAGGACTTGAGTGCTGCCCAAGGAGGCGAAGTCGAAGAAGCCGAATATGAAGATGCCCAGGAAATGCCTGCCGCAGGAAATGAAAATTGGGACATGGACGAAGGCTTCGACGATGCTCCTGCTGTCGCCGCCGCCGCTGGCGGAGTTGTACCCGATGAAGATATGGGCTTTGGTGATGGCGACGATGGCGATTGGGGAGATGATTTGGACGATATTGGCGACCTTGGAGAAAGTGCCCGGGCAGCGGATGACGAGCTTGACCTTGGCGTTGTCGAAGACTCTGCCGGTTTCCAAATTCCCAAGAGTGGACGCCCACCTGCCGCCATTTGGTGTAACAGTCCCCACGCGAGCGACCACAGTGCGGCTGGTCAAGCAGCATCCTCTTTGCAGCTACTGAATCGCCAGATTGCTGCCAGTGACTTTACTGTACTGCGAGAAGGGCTAATGGGGTGCTACTTGGGTGCCTTTATGAGTGTTCCTGGTGTTCCTGGAAGCGGTAGCATTCCCATGGCTCTTGCTCGCAATGATGCCAATGGTTTCCCTGGCGAAAAGAGCCTACCTCGTATCTACCTTCAAAAGTCTGCTTTGACAGCCGGGGTCCGCAACGGTTACCGTGCCTTCCAGGGAGGAAAATTCCAAGATAGTAAAGCTGCCTTTACTTCGGTTTTGTCCGAAATTCCCTTGGTTGTGAGTACCAAGGGTGATGCTAACGAGATTAAGGAAATGCTGGCTATCTGTCGCGAGTATATTACGGCAATTCGTATCAAGGCCGCCATGGCAGCCGTGGCTTCAGACCCTGTCAAGTTGACGGAATTGTCGGCTTATTTTACGCATTGCAATTTGCAACCTGTACATTTGATTCTCGCCTTGCGATCTGCCATGGGTACTGCGTTCAAGCACAAGAATTTTATTGTCGCTGCAGGATTTGCCAGACGCTTGCTCGAGCTTCCCGATATGAATAGCGACCGAAACGCTGACTTGCGAACCAAGGCCACCAAGGTATTGCAGAAGAGTGAGCAAATGGCCCGCAATGAACATACTCTCAATTACGACGATTCCAAGCAGTTCAAGATAGATTGCAAAACTTTTGCTCCTATCTATGCAGGAGAACCAAGCTTTGAATGCTCCTTCTGCGGCTCTACCTACAAGGACGAAGGCACGAAGAACAAGATCTGCCTCACGTGCGGCTTTTGCGCAGTTGGCGTTAAAACAATCGGTCTCGTTACTGGTTGAAAGAGTCGATCCTCTATTGCAGCGCGGTTTCATTAGCATTCCAAACTTACTCAACATATAACATACAATTATTTAAAAAAAAATTCACCGAATGTTTGCTCGGTACTAGTAGATGCCAGTTGTATGGTCTGAATGTAAACATTAGCCAGACCGAGTAATAGATATGTTTATAAAGAGGCTAAGTACGAGAAAGAAATTCAATAACATATAGATTACATTGCCTGTACGGTATTTGACGCAGTCTTCGGAAGACCGATAGGCAGGTATCTTGCAATGCAAGGTTAAGTCAAGTAAGTCTGTGCAGCAGCTACAGTTTGCTACATGTTCAGACGGGGTGCCATCCACGCACCTAAAGAATTCGATGACGCACCGTCACCCCCTCTGTTTGTCAAAGCAGAATTGCGCTTACTTTTGTTTGCATTCGGACGGTGTTTCGGATGTAAGCACCCAATTTTTCGGAGAGTTTAACGACGTTTGATTTAATGAATAAAAAGCGAAGTGGTCGCTGTTGTTTTGACGTCGCAGCATTTTTTAGTCGGACTGAAGAAAATTGCACTTCAAACAAGGGAATCAGACATATTAGTTCGAATCATCATGGTTCCATTGATGGACATTGGTAGGCATCGATACCATCGGCGCCCAATGCGCTGGTGTTTGTTTGAAGAACTACTCCGTGAACGGCGTTCTGTTGGCCGGTCACCGGCATCAAAGATTTTGGGGCGTCCACTAGTCCAAAAAAAACAAGTAGCAGTTTTCGCTTTGTAGCTATTCTGATTTAGAAACAAACGTACATTCATGATGACTCTTGGATCCCAGGCAGTCTTATTTGGTAGTGGCAGAATCATGTACTATCGTAGTATCGACTAGCGACAAAATCATGGTAACGAAAAGATTGAAAACATCGCCATTGTAGCGACAACCAATCGTGCTGCTTGAAATCGATTTTTTTAGCGGTAGCTATGGTAAAAAAAAAGAAAAATCAAAAAGCATCCAAAATTTAAATCCGATCAAGATACTTTTTGAATGCAACAAATGACCGACCGTTTATGGAAAATACCTGCAAGACAGGTACCTGGTACTCTGCGAAATATTCATATTATTCATCCAACAAACAGCCAAATCCAAAAGAATAGTCTAGCGGGATAAGAAAGAGAGACATACCAGGTAAACGCTTAATTTAAAAAGGAAGAAATGTCGACGGCTGCAATTTATGCATGCGGAACAAGAGGATGTGTTTTGGAGACCAATGATGAATTACTTGTTGATACTTCAACGGCTTCCGCGTTATCCAACCAGCAGTATACCACCATGGACACAACAACTACCAGTAACGATTTGGATAAACGAAGTATCATGGTTCCCATTGACCGCAGTGATCATCTGCAGCAAGCAAAACCTCCACCTGTTAGTAATTATGGTAGTAGTGGTAACTCCAACAAGGGATTGCGAGGTACTACAGAACACCTTCATTTCTGTGAAGGGGAGCGACAACATGACTACGATTCACCGTACCATTATCTAACAAAATACAGTTGCGGACGACTGCCCAACCACGTGAATCTTTGTCATTATACCGGAATCAACTTTCAAACCATGTGTGTGAGGCACAACAGTGCCATTTTTAAAAATCTGCATCCCCAAGATTACTGTGGACCCTGTCAAGATGCAGATTCTCTTAGCATAGACGCCATTGTAGGTATGGATCGCGGCAGAACACGCGAAAAAAACATATCACACGACACTGAAGATCCAGATCAATTTTACTTTGGGGTAGAAACATTGGTGGAGGAGGATCTAAACTAGTCATTGCTGAAAGAATCAGTTACGTTACTACAGAAGCAACGTAGATTTGTCAATGTTCAGCTAGTTATATAGCACCCATTCCGCTACGGACGCAGCAGGCACTAACAAAAATTACGTTGCTTCTCTTCGCGACTCCTTGATGCAAAAGAATCTTCAAAAATATCAATCGTGAAGCATGTGCCACATTGATGTGTCAAAGAAAGAGTCGATAGCAGTTGGTCTGCGTCGATGGAAAATTGTCTGCAGTACGACAAACCGTGCACATTTTCTAGCCCAACAAAAACGCTACGCTACTCAAGGATCAGTTCAAAAGCTACCAAGCACGTAAAACATACAGTCTCATCAACACTGGTTTTCTATAATTTTTGTCTAAAGTTTTATTTCGATTCTCCAAAAAAAAACTATGCTTTCAGCAGCAGTTTCACCGGAAGTATCGTCTGATCATCACAGACGTAGACAGACGCATTTCTCAGGCAAAGAAGAGAGTACTGTACGTTTATTCGACTTGCTTCTTTCCCTTCTTATCGCCGGCCTTTCCTCCCTTCTTATCGCCCTTCTTGGTATCCTTGGGGTCCTTCTTGGCATCAGCCTTCTTGTCTTCAGATCCTTTTCTGTTGGAACAAGAAGGGAGGAATTCAAAGTCAAATCACAATACATCATCAGGGTGAGATTTGAATACAGCGCGACATTTACGAGCAATTGTTTTTCCTCCTTTTTTCCCAATTTCTCGTCGTATTCGACTTACTTTGGCATTTTGATTTGGTTTGTGTTTTGACGGTGGGTTGAAATTACTTGAAGAAAAGTATTTTATGAGAACACAATAACGAATCGAAACGAGCATTGTTTTGGATCTTTTTTGATTTTGCGGAAGCGATCTGTACGGAAGCTGGTCTGGAACGGAACGCCATTACTCTACTGGTAGCAGCTAATAATAGGTCTAGTACTAGTAGTAGTACTGGTAACTCTTGCCTAGTAGTATTATCGTAGTAGTGTAGCACCGGTTTTAGTGCACTTCAGCCAATTTCAAACGAATCCCGCGTGAGGTTAGCCAGTAAGATTCCGGCCACATCTGCACCTACGAATACTCCAAGTAGGTCTGGTCTACATACCTGGTAGATTTGAGAAATTAGAGAAGCCCATAATTTGGCGGAAGCAGAAGAACAAGAGAAGACTAGACTACTTCTAGTATTACTACTAGCCTAGTACTGGTAGACCTGGTCAACTGCAATACATAAATAATTGTGTTTTGAGTTTTCATAAAAGCTGGGCTGCGCTGAGGCCTGAGGGATCCCGAGAATGGGAAAAAAATCCTGCAAGATATCATAACAACATCACCATCTTTTCCACGGAAGGATAAAAATAGTTGACGCCAAAGATCCAATTACACAATTGTTCATTGCTTTTTCTAGTACTTACTTGGTCTGCATTACCTGATTGGATACCGTAGTAAGCCATTCGACATGTACTATAGCCAGTGCTTCTCTATCTACTACCTACAGTACTAAAGCAAAATACTCAGGGTACGTAGCTAATATTACTACTCTAGTAGTAGCTGGCTTCACTGTGTGAGCCGGGAGGACAGAGTACGAGAATTCCATCGCCTGGCTGCCTCTCTTTTTCCCACGATGGGCCCTCAAATTGATAAGGTAGCACATTTCCCAGGAGGAGTTTTAGGATTGGAGTGGATTAAATAGATAATACTACAGTACCAGTACATCATAGTAAGCAGCCAGTCATTTGATAGTCACTTATTCATCCTACCGTAATACCAGTATACAAGCGGCACGGATTATCAATCGGTAATGAAAACTGAAAAGACCGTCTTGAGCTTCTGAACAAGTGTCTAAATAAATATTTTATTTATTTAAATACAGCAATACCGTTTAAGTAACCCGATTTCTTCTTCGTACTTGGTATCAGTACTAGTAGTACTGCTGGCCTCCTCCTCCTCCTCCTCCTAGTACTACTACCTGGTACAAGCAATATCTTTTTTGTCGTCCTGTGGTAAACTAGTCTACTGGCAAAGTAACACAGTAGTACTACTAGTAGTAGCTAGTAGTACTACTGGTTCACTGGCTGGCTGGTACTGGTACACTAGTAGTCTAGCTAGTAGCTGCTCGTAGACTGGTTAACAGTTAACATTACATCATTTTTTTTGTCGCTGTTGCAGCTTCACTCGTTGAAGGGATTCCAATTTCTACATATTCCTTTATTTTCCCCTTTTCTGCTTCTTCTGGGAGCATGATTGTGTAGTTCAGTTATTCAATCAGCATCAGTAACAACAACAGGAGCAGCAACAACTGTAAAAGATGGATTCGTACAAAAATGATAATAATGGTACAACAATCATCAGCCTCTTCAACTCAACGAAGACGACGACGACGTCGATGGTGACGACGACAGACGATGACTTTTACTTGGATGGTACTGAATACGAGACAACACTTTGGTTGGCAGGAGAATATTGGTTTCCTAAACTAGCTGCCATTTTGAGCTTGATTGGTTCTACTTTGATTCTGGCTGAAATTTATCAAGATTACAAAGAACAACAACAATATTATCGTCCTGATGACAATGTGGAAAATTCCAACAACACCACCACCAACAACAACAATGTGTCTCGTTCTCGTCGAGATCTTCGAAGTAACAGCAATAATAGTGGCAGCATAAGTACGGTTTCGCGTGTCTTGTTGAGTATGAGTTTGGGAGATATCTGTTTTTCATTGTAAGTTTCACTTTTTGTTGCTGCTGTTGCTGTTGTTGCTGCCTGTGTGTGCGTGGGTATGATGTTTACATCATCCTTCTGCTTTGATACTAACAGGATTGTTTCTCTGTTTCCTCTCAAATTGTGTTTTTTCTTCTTTGATTATGTGGTATCTACTCTTCATATTATTATGTTTTCAACAGAGCCTGGTTCATGGCCAGTTGGGTCGTCACACAATCGTACGCACCACGTTCGAACTTTGAAGCTACACAAACAACTGGAGCTTGCAAATTTCAAGCGTTTCTGTTCCAATTTGGTTTCATTGCCAGTCTCTGCTTTAATTGTGCTCTGGCTATCATTTACCTTCTCATGGTCAAATACAGTTGGACCGGACAGCGTTTAGCACGAGCCTTTCGACCGGCTGCCGTGGGGATTTGGATCATGGCATTCGTACTGGCTGTGATACCACTGGCATTAAACTGGTACCACGAGGCCGGTGCCAATTGTTGGATTATGCCACCTCCCTCTGATGAACCTCAATGTCAAAATGCTGAATCGTTTGCACAACATCCAGAATGTGGAGATCGACAAGACGTGACCAGTCTACTCATTGTCTTGCAGGTACTGCCCACGTGGATTGTCATTTTGGTAAATGCTAGCATTATGTTTATCATTTACAAGCAAATTCGACAATGGGAACACCAAACAAAACACCGCACAATGCAACAAAATAATCAAACCAATGCTTTTTTTGGTGTACGGCCAAGTGAAATAATACAAAATGCAAACAGTAGTTGTGTCCATGATGAACAAAGTATGAGTCAAGTGGATGATGATGATGATGATGATAGTGGTGAACACTCATTGGGACACGACGAGCATCACGTTCAGAAAAATGCGCCAACACAATATCCTGAGGATGAATCCAAAAATACACAGCAACTGAGCTGGCGTTCTCAACCTGTACCTCTAGCAGAGACTAATGAAGGAGAAAGTAAGAAAGCGAACAATCCAGTAATCTTTGATCAATTTGGGAGAATTAGCCACAGTAAGCTTGAGCCCACAGTCGAGGTAGTGGATGATGAAAACTCTATTTTGGAACAACAACAAGTGAAAAGAGACATACGTCGAAACATGCTTACACCGAAATACAGTTACAGTTGGCGACGTCAACCATCAGCAGCGGGGCTTCAACAACAAGACACAAATAGTAGTGATACGAACAAGAACGCTGTTATCTTTGATGACTTTGGTAGAATTGTCAACAGTGAACTTGAACCGGCGGTTGTTGCAGATCCAGAGGTGACATCCGAATCGACGCATTATCTCGATGAACCACAGCCAAACGAAAATGACGACGACGAGGAGGAAGAAGAAGAAGAGCAGCAACGCCATTTCCAATATGGTATTATTTCCACCAAAAAGAAGAGTACCCAGAATCTGCGAAAGAGCACAAGAAATCTCCCAACAAGTGCTGATCGCAAAAAGAAGAAGAGTAGCACTGGCACTCGCAGTATTGTCAGCGGTTCCGCAGCTGGTGCAAGTAGAAACCGATCTCGGATTGTGGCCGTTCAGGGAATTTGGTACATTTCCGGCTTCTTTTTCTCGTACCTTGTGGGGACCATTGCCGTTGTTGTTTACCAAACTTCTGGTTCTTGGATCGTACCGCTCTTTCAGGCGGGATATTTCTTTTTGGCACTTCAGGGAGCTTGGAACTTTTTGGTTTTTAGCCGGGGTAGGCGAGAAATGAAAACGTACGTTGGGGAAAAAGTCAAGGCGCTAATTTGGGACACGCGTTGTTGCTGTCGATGTTGTAGTTGTTGCTGCAGACTGCTGTTACCAAAAAATGCGCAGTCTGGCATCAGCTCGACTCCGGTACTGTCCGGTATTACCCCTCCAGCGTCGGGTACGACTCCTGGACAGGTCAATCTTCCAGCCTCGGGAGGTCGTAATGTTGAACATTCTCCTCTTGCAACAGTCGAGAAGAAAATAAGTGACATTGTCGTCCAAAGGGACAGCGACCAAAGAAACATCAGTGATATTGTCTTTATGCGAGAAAGTGGTGGTGGTAGATCTTATGCATCCACCGGCAACAACCATATTCTTTCGAACGTGTCCACTGAAGCGTACAGCAACAATAACAGAGGGGAAATATCGTTTGTATCCAATGCCTCCACGGTGGTAATGTCCAACCGGAACGGCGAAGCGCCTCGAGCATCCGTGTTTCAGTCGGTGGCAGAGGATCCAGAAGGGATCCAGGAAGATATATGTGTATGATGTATGATCCAACAACCAAATCAGCAGGATGGAAAATCGTTGTTCTGCAACGTGGATGCAACAAATTTTTGTACAGTACTAAATAATATTAAATATTACTATATTGAGTGTACATGTACAGTTAGTAGCTAGTCTTATTACTGGTGGGCCTGGTAGTCTACTGGTACATAAAATAGTACTGTACCTGGTAGTTGTCGGTCAATGTTCTTCATAGTACCAGGTAGTCTACTAGTCTAGCTAGTAGTAGTAGTAGTGTATTGACTACTCTGTAATACAGAATAGCTACTAGCTGTAAAGTACTACTGTACCTGGTACTACTACTAGTACTACGAGTCTACTACTCGAGTACTCGGGGTACTAGCTACCAGGTAGCCAGTAGAGCAGGTCAAAGGTCATCTTAACGAACGTCGAACTAAATTTTCTTAAAGTCGAGGGATCATGTTATCCAGTTAATCAACATGATTATATTTTTTCGTCGACCGTCGCCACAATTATATAGATAAATGAGGATGAGTAACTTTATTTTTTGTGATTGAACGGAATCGTTTTCCTATGAAAAATTACGATAACAACCTATTTTTCAGTGGTGGTTGCCAAGAAGTAGCAGTAGATTGGTAGATCGCTACTACTGTACAACTGGAACTTTCTATGGTTTATTGGATTTATGCAAAAAAAAATTGTGGTGACCTTATCATGGCTGATGAGACGTTTGTTTCGCACCGAAAGAAGTCAGTGATGTTCCAACAATCATTTTTGGTTCAAACGTATCTAATAATACTCGATATCAGCAATCATAGTCACAATCGGAGTTGATCCATCAGAACAAGTGAACCGAACTGTCTTTTCGATCATAATAATCAACACACCAAAACTACCAATTCTAGCAAAGCAAACAAAAAGTAGTGGTAATGCAGTCATCAGTAGTCATCCCTGAAAACGCACAACCTTTCGAAAGCGAGGAGCAGGAAAGAGCTTTTGCTTCATCCTCTTTTTCTTTTGCGGACAATCACTCTTACCAATTAGAAGATGAAAAAATGGTAGGAGGTGAGGAGGGAATAGTTTATCGTGATAGTCAAAAACATTTGCAACCCGTTTATCCTTCCGATGCTGCCTCTTGGTGGCAACATTACTGCCCACGTCAACAGCACCACCAGCGGCAGCATGAGGATCAGCAGGATCAACATCAGCAGGATCAACATCAGCAGGATCAATGTCAACGATGCTGCGAAGAATCGCAAGCAGATGGCAGTCCACGAAGTATTATGTGGTTTGCAGATGGCGTAGAATCAGAGGCACCGTACGAAAGGGACTTGCCGCTCGTCGTATGTTGTGATGGGACACACTCAAACAATGACAAGCAAGATGATGAAAATTGTGATTGTGATGACGATGTATCATCCATCTATGACATACTAATACAAAGGAGCCCATCCGGCCTCTCTACTACCACCACCGCCGCCACCACCACCGCCACCACCACCACCGCCAACAACATTGCAAATAAAGATCGAAGGTGCATTTTTTTTCGATGCCAAAAGAAACGTTCCAAGTCTGTAGACTTTTACAACAAGAACATGATGCTGTCCTCGTTTCAAAACGAGATGGCTGCATCATTATTTTGTCGTCGTCGGTGGGCGTTCTGTCAAAATAGTAGTGATGGTGCATCCAGGCCGTCGCCGCCGCTGCCGCCGCCGCCTGGTTGCTACACCTCCTCATCATCCTCGGACGAAGATCGGCAGGAACGCAAACTTCGCAATCGACGATTTCTTTGCGAATCCAGTGTTCGTCAGCTTTACGAAGAACGAAAGGATCATATTGAAGAAATCTTTTCGAATACTTGGCTCTTGTCGGATGAACTTGATGACAATATCCTATGAGGATAATACTAGCCAAACACTCTGCGGCAGTAGTGTGCATGCTCAGGCTTATTGCACGATTGTATATAATGATCCCGCAACAACACTAAAAAGAATTCTGTCTTTTTAAATGCATTTCTGCTATTCTCGCAAACAACTAAGTAAGGATGGGAAACCGGAAAGGGCGGGTGAGATGAGTTGGACTTGTCTTACTTATAAAACTCTGGGAGCTACTCGAGTACAAAAGATATTGCACTAGCTAGCTGGTCTACATTCCAGGTATCGATGAAATTTAGCATTTCAGTCGGGTCTTCTACTAGCTATTAGTTGCCTTCGGGTGACCTTGGCGCCCTGCGGGCGCCATAGTTGTGATCCCCGTAAATTAGATGTTCAATTTTTTTAAACTAGTAGTAGACTAATAAGAGTACAACAACTGTATTTTAGTAGCTAAGTAGCTAGCTATGGATGCTGTTATCAATCAACTCTTCGAAAAGCATCAACCCTAATTAATATCGCACATTGGTTCGCTTTTGCTGTCACGTGCGCCGGCTATTAAAATACTACTACTGTAGTAGTCAGTAGCTACTAGGCGGAGTACTACTAGTCTGTCAGTAGTACTCTGTACTAATAATGCACGTGCAAAAGATCGCAAGATCCAACATAATTGTTTTGGCTTCTCATCGCGTCGTAGTGATCGTTCCCTCAACATCGGATCGGAGAAGGTAAAAAGTCCATAAAAAAGAGAAACAGTAGACTACTTAGCACCCAAAATAATTCTTTTTGCTGGAACTTCCTAGTCCAATAACAAATAATAACAACAATAACAACAACAATACCAAAATAACAGCAACAACAGTATGGCTCACCACTTCTTAGCTGGATCTATACTTCTCCGTGATGCTCGTTATAACAAGGGCACGGCTTTTAGCTTGGAAGAACGTCGTCTTTTGCGTTTGGAGGGACTACTGCCACCTCATATCTCGACGCAAGATGATCAGGTCCAGCGGGCCTTCGAACAGCTCGATAACAATTGTCCTACAGATTTTGATAAGTACATTTTCATGCAGGGCTTGAGCAATCGTAATCAGCGTCTCTTTTATCGGGTCGTTCAAGAACGATTGTTCGATTTGATGCCGATTGTGTATACGCCCACAGTCGGCAAAGCGGTACGCGACGTATACTTTGCTGCTGCTGCTGCTGTTGTTGTTGTATTTTACTTTTTCGTTTTGCGCGATTTCTGTTGTAAAAGCATCTTGGTATTTTCTTGAGGGTGGTCAACGGAAACAAAAATTGTGTTTTGATTGCCGAACGCTTTTTTCTTATACACACGTGTTTGTTCATCGTTTCTTTTCCTTTGCTTGACCAACATTAACTGAAACAATAAATATAATGACCTTATGCAGTGCCAAGAATTTGGACACATTTTCCGTGACAGCAAGGGCTTGTACATTAGCTTGCAACTCAAGGGACGAATTCGTGAAGTCCTTGATAATTGGCCCACCAAAAACGTCCGTGGTATCGTCGTTACGGACGGTGAGCGTATTTTGGGTCTTGGTGATCTAGGTGCTGCTGGAATGGGAATTCCTATTGGAAAGCTGCAGCTTTACACGGCTTGTGCCGGCGTTGATCCTGATCAGTTGCTTCCCGTGTGCTTGGATGTTGGAACCAATAACAAAGCGTTCTTGGAAGATCCACTCTACACGGGTCTCAAACACGAACGTGTGCGAGGCAAGGAATACGATGATTTTGTAGACGAATTTGTCCAAGCTGTCAAGGACAAGTGGGGTGAACTCACGCTGATTCAGTGGGAAGACTTTGCCAATATGAATGCTGGCAGGTTGTTGGAAAAGTACCAAGACAACTGTTGCACATTTAACGATGACATGCAAGGAACTGCCTCCGTTACTCTGGCCGGCATTTTGGCTTCGAATCGGATCAGCGGTAAGAAATTAGCCGAGCATATCATCTTGATTGCTGGAGCAGGAGAAGCCGGTCTAGGAATTGCCAATCTGACAGCCATGGCAATTGCCGAAGAGGCGGGTGTTTCCATAGAAGATGCGCGCAAGTCCATCTCCCTGGTGGACTCTCGTGGTTTGATCACCAAAGACCGTCCTTCTGGTGGACTTTCGAAGGAAAAGATTATTTTTGCGCACGATTGCGGCAAACATATTGACAACCTTGAAGAAGCTGTCAAGTTTCTCAAGCCGTCGATCCTAATTGGGGTGACAGCCAAAGCTGGAATGTTTACCGAAACAATTGTCAAGGAAATGGCAGCCAATCATGAAGCCCCTCTCGTCTTTCCACTGTCTAATCCAACTTCCCTTGCCGAATGTACTGCTGAGGATGCCTACAAGTGGACTAATGGTAAATGCATTTTTGCGTCCGGAAGCCCTTTTCAACAGGTTGAGATGAATGGCAAGACGTACGTCCCAGGTCAGGGCAACAAGTAAGTAAAAACTTAACAATGATTTGTAGTTATGATTCAGTGTATCCAACCACATTTTAAAAAACTCACCTTTCTATTGTTCTTGTCAGCGCCTACATTTTCCCGGGCGTGGCACTTGGCATTTTGTCGACCGGAGCTCGCCGAGTAACGGATCACCACATGTTGATAGCCGCAAAAACTTTGGCAAGCACTTTGAAGGAAGAGGAATTGAGCTTGGGACGTGTCTATCCGCCATTGCAAAATATCCGCGATGTTTCTGCCACTATTGCGACGGCTGTGGCTGAAGACGTTTACAATACCGGCCTTGCAACGGTTCACCCCAAACCAACCAATATGATGAAATTTATGTTGAGACAGCAATACGATGTTTCCTATCCTACTTACACTTCCAGTCATCCCAATACTCACTTGGTCATTGACTCGAAGTAATCATATATTGCGCCCGTCTGTTTTTGTGCAAATGGTGACGTTGATGAAAACTGGAAGAAGATATTGAGTATAAACAGTCTTTAAAAAATGAGAAGAGTGATGGCATCCCCTGTCTGCTACCTTAAAAAAATACCTGCACGTTCATCAGAGTAAGTTTTGCAGCTGCAAAGAAAAGACACTGGTGGTGCTTTACAATAGGGTTCCGTAAATAAATAATGATCTATGTTTGAAGCAGACAAAACCTTATAGAAAAAATTCGTTACGTTACTGCATGTAAAGCATATCTCTTCCAGCGGGACTAGGAACGACCTGATCTCTCCAATCTCCACTACCACCCATAACATCTTCGGCAGGCACATCGGTAACCTTGGTTGATCGACGAGGAACGTACACCAAATTGTCAGTGGCATGGACCATCCATGGTTCTTGTCTGTAGTCGTTACCAAAAGGCTTTGGTAGTAACCAGTGCATTCCAATCGTTACACCCTTGCGTGGCACAGGTCGGAACTGTCCACTGGCTTCGGCGGCTTCCAATCGAGATTGACAAAAGTCTGTTAATTTGGTTTGCAATGCCATTTGAGCCACCTTGGCTCGAGCCTTCCAAGAAAAACCAGCACCCGGAACGCGTTTGGGAACCAGTTGAGCAGCGGCTTTGCCGAATTCTGTTACTGTTTTCTGCACGGCCGATTTCATATCGTTGGGCAGAGTGGGTCCTAGTCGCAATTGTCCCAATGATTGTTGAAAGGATGCAAAAGACGCACCTTCTAATAGTTCCAATTGTCGTTCGAATGTGTCCATCCAATCCGAAGACAATTCTTGTTGCAACGTATTGGCGAGTTCCTTCCCGACACTGGTTCCCAAGGTCGCTCTGGAGGGTGCTCCATCAATGAATTTATCAATCGCTTGTTGCAAAATGGCATCCGTTAATGCCCCAAAGTCAAGTACGAGTTTCGAATCATTATTGGTAGCTTCCTTTACCATGGTATGAGCATCAATAAGAGCCTGTCGTTTGATTGGTTCTAAAGCACGTGCGGCTGCCAATTCTCTTGCATTGTTCAAAATCTTGGACGATGGTGGTGACACAAGAGCACTAAAGAGAGATCCATCTTCGGTCACGACTCGTGCCACGAGACTCATTGTATCCTCGGGAGTGGTGGGACTAGTAGCGAAGGAAGAGGATTTACTACTGTGCTGCGAAATTGCTTCTTCAGCCGTTACATATTGAATGCCACCGGTAAATACTTTTTCCAAATCAACCATGGACGCAGCAGCAGCTTCAAATTTGGATTTGGTAGCTGTTTTGCCAACCGTGGTTTCATCGTAAATCACTACCAAACTGGGTTTGACCGTATCGTCGTTGAATTGTACCAATCGTTCCATGGCAGGTGCTAGTGCATCCATAAGTCCTTCACCACGTTGCAAATCAGACGGGGAAGGACAAAAGATGATGCGTCCCCGACAGGCCACACAGGATTGTACGACCTCATCCAATGCTTCCGGTTGTGCCAAGGCCAATCCATTAGAGGTAGCAACCGCACGGCAATCGGCGTGCTGTTCTTGAATTTGATCGGCAGGTACGTGATCGTGTAACAGGCGCTGCAGCAAGATCTGACGTTGGAAACGTGTGACACTGCGGGATGTGACCAAAACAACGGGATAAATTTCCGTCATACCATCGGCTTCCATATCGGTAATGACCGCACTTAGTGACATCGGCAACCGGTTGCGTGATTCGGATACAATGTTCGCGTTTGTGATTGTTGGTGTTGACAATAACGCGAGGAGAAACAGAGCAACAACTGCCGTTGTGGATGCCGACGACAGGATGTGCGAGGGAACGAATGCCATACTAATATCTTTGGGTTAATAAGGATAGCAACGGCTAAGATGTATAGTGTAGCTAGTTGTTGATTCGAAAGCGAGTAGTCTAGTCAACCTCTTTTTCTTAACTAGGTGTTAAGATGTGTTGCAAGCAGAATCAATAAGATGGCGATTGTGTCATGGTCGGCTGAAGCTGAAACTTAACATGCTACTGCTGGATGGTGGTGAGATACAAGGTGCAAGTAAAATCCATCACTTTGATTTTGGATCGAACACGTGGAGGCAGTAACGTTGAGTCATGATTGAATGGGACTGTGATGAAAATGTGAGAATAGGGTTAGAAAAGCTACTACTCTACTACTGTAGCTACATCAGAGAAGAGCACCCTACGTATGGCAGAATTTCTCTGTAAGGGTTACAGAGATATCTGCCATGCCCGGGATATTTTACATAACACAAATCTTTTAAATTCTCTAATATAGCATTTACAGTACCGCATAGCTAAATATTTTGTAACACGTTTTTTTTAATTATGTAATGTTAATCAGATTTTCAGTAATCATGCATGCCACCCCTTTCTACTTACACGAAA
>Ga0100391_1002724_pt1 | contig 18462 bp, 9 predicted proteins | sample CryGeymeta201515_FD_81541 | JGI IMG/M metagenome (GOLD analysis project Ga0100391, IMG submission 81541) | Groundwater microbial communities from Crystal Geyser aquifers in Utah, USA - Crystal Geyser metaG 2015-15 | ecosystem: Environmental > Aquatic > Deep subsurface > Groundwater | place: USA...
GTAGTAGTAGTAGTAGTAGTAGTAGTAGTAGTAGTAGTAGTAGTAGTAGTAGTAGTAGTAGTAGTAGTAGTAGTAGTAGTAGTAGTAGTAGTAGTAGTAGTAGTAGTAGTAGTAGCTCTAGTAGTAGTAGTAGCTCTAGTAGTAGTAGTAGTAGTAGTAGTAGTAGTAGTAGTAGTACCAGGCAGTAGTAGTAGTAGTAGTAGTAGTAGTAGTAGTAGTAGTAGTAGTAGTAGTAGCAACCAAAGATCGAATGTACTACTACTACTCCTCTGCCTACTTAGACTACTACTCCTAGCTCCTCTAGTAGTACTACTGTAGAGCTAGAGTACAGTAACAAGCAACAAGAGAAGAAGAAGTACAAGGGTCTACTGAATAAAAAATTGATCTTTTGGATCAAAAACAGCAGATAAACCGAATAATAGTACTAGTAGTAGCTAGTACTAGTAGTAATAATTGTAGTTTGTAGTAGTAGTAGTTGATCATCAGCCATCGTCACACGTAACACTAATCACCAAAATAGCCCTCAATCTGCATATCTTACACCCTTTCACAAGCACCTTAAAGATGATTTCCTTAAATCATGCACTCCAAAAGCAAAATCCCGGAGATAGAGTCATTATGGCGACTGCAGACGATGCCGTACTAGCCAAGCTCGCTACCGTCAAGGCCGGGTATTATCAAGATCCCTACATTGAAGCCCTGAGCCAGCATGCCAGTGGTATTGCCGAAGGAGGACGAAATCGGCAGCGGCAGGTACAGCCTCTTATCAAACGGGGCACTCATGCCAGGGTTTGCTGCGTAGATCGAGCCATTCGTGCCTTTGTGGACTATCACAGCAGCAGCACCGAGCCGAACAAAAATAGACCAGTTCAAGTGGTGGTCCTGGGGAGTGGCAAGGATACATCATTTTTCCGTCATGGTTCTCCTCGAGTTCAGTGGTACGAAGTGGATCACGCGTCGGTCCTTCAAACCAAGGCGTCAATATTACAAGCTCGTCCAGATATCTTCCGATCGCAAGTGAAAACCACCAAGTATGGATATTCCATTCAGCTGTCTCCCGAACAACTGAACAAAAGCTCTGGAGAGACTGCGAAGAAGGACAGTGCGCCGACAATACATGATTGCCAGTTGATTGAACATGATTTGAGAGACAATCCTAAAAAATTGCTTGATACACTGCTACAACAGACAACGTTTGATTTTAAGGCACCGACATTGTTTCTCTTTGAGTGCGTATTGATGTACATGCCCCAGGAAGCGAGTGTAAGATTATTACAATGTTTGGCAAACTCAGCCCTTCTTCCACAAGTCTATGTCTGCAGTTACGAACCGATTCTAGGATCGGATTCCTTTGGTAAAATGATGGAACACAATTTGAGCAAGGCGGGAGTGTGCGACGCTGATTCTTGTTTGCGTCAGACTCGATCTTTGGAGGCGCAACTAGGCAAATTGATAGGGCAAGCCTCCTCAGACAATGGTGGTGGTGGATTTGTGCGAGCGGTGGGATGTGACATGGCACAGGCTTACGAAACCATCATGACACAAGTGCAACGTGCGAGAGCCAATCAGTGCGAATTTTTGGACGAAATTGAAGAATGGATGATGATTATGCGCCATTACTGCTTTATAGTAGCTACCGCTGTTCCAGAGGGTAGCGATGGGGATGACTTTGCCAAATATTTTTGCAATGTCGGGGAAAATTCAGCATTAGGGTTTGTCGAAGGGAAATGCATGGTCAAGTTCAAGTAAAACGGATTCAGATTCTTTGTATTCGATAGGACAAGCAGCAGCTCTAGTAGAGGTATTAGTAGTAGTATTTCAAAAGAACTACTGCCAAAACTAAGAGCCATCAGTGATGTAGATCACGATTCAACGTCAAACTATTACAGATATCCTTAACTCTATATCCACATATTTCGTCGAAACAATGACAATGATGATGAGCAGATTTTTTAAAATGAAATTGAGTAGACTACTAGCTAGCGCACTGGATTACTCGTACTCAAACTCGTGTAGCTATTGATTACTGTACTCCAATAATGGATAACATTCGAAAGACAATCCGCTTGACTTAATTCTGGACATCCAGTGAATTCATTTGCAATTGAACTGCAATACAACATCATGCCAGGCTTAGAATTTCGTCCTACTCAGCCATCAGCCGAGGCAGACGAAAACAATGAAGAAACCCGCCTTGGTCGTCAGCAGGAGCAGGAGCAGCAGCGCGATTCTTCGGCAAATTCCCGCCAGAAACGCCCCCGTAGTGCGAAATCAAGCTACGAAGCACCCGTACCTGCAATTATGGTACCCGATCACACCTTTGCTGCCAAAAGTAGACAAGGCAAAAATAGTAATTCTACCAGTGCCACCAACACGACACCCACAGAAAACAACCTCCTGTTGAATCTATCCGAGGCCTGCAAAAAACACTCATTGTGGCACAAAGCCGCATCCCTAGATGGTACCATTACAGCTGGAGATATTCTCATACGCTGCAAAAGTGATCTCGCGACGCTGCGTAAGATATTGCCTCGAGTAGAACGCAAAATCAATTCTTCTGCGTCGTCGAAGAGCTCCTTCAAGAAGGCAGGTGGTCCCGATCCAGCCGAGGCTGCTCAATTATCTCACTTTTACCGCGATGTACTGAGTGGAGGATATTGTCCTCAGGCACCTCAACTCTTCAAAATACATGACGGAGAATTGCCAGATTGCCAAGAAGGTACGTTGACAAAATCTTAGTGTGTGCCCTAGCTGTTTTGGATAAGTGTAGATTGACCTGGTCTACCTCTTTGCATCTTTTAAAACCTGACAAACTCCCCCATTTATTCATTTTAGTTTTTCTTCGAGTTCACTCGTTACTTCAGCAACTAGCATCTCCGCGGCTGGTGGCCGATGCAAAATTGGGAGCTGCTTCCGATAGGGCACACAGCAACAAAAGTCCGGTGAAACTCACGGATGAAGACACTTACAAAGCTTGCCATCGGCCTGTTTTGACGATATGGGTGGTAGAAAAGGCAGTATCTCATTTTCTTTTTACTCTAGTAGATGAGAATTCAAATTTGTCGTCGAGCAGCAATCAACAGCAACGACGACGACCATGGAAACAAATACAAAAGCATGTAAACGCATTAAAGTCTGACTTTATTCAAACCATGATGGATTTGGCTATTCTGTCTCAGTATCTGGCATATTTTCCGACAACCAGCGAGAACCCTGTTCTAAAGTACGATGAAGATGACAAAATGCAGATCTTTTTGTTCCCCAAAACAATAGCTTCCCTGATGACAGAATTACAACTCTACAATTCTTCACAAACCACTGCCAGTACTACAACTTGCGCACAGGAATACTTATTAGACGTAGCCATGCGAGAAGACACGGTGTTTATGCTGCAGTCGTCTGTACTTAACATTTTAATTCGTTGGAACACCATGCTGAACACATCTCGGCTCAAGTGTGTGCCAATCCCTACCGATGGCCTGATGCAATCGCAACCGAGTACCAAGACTCCCTCGAACAATACATTTGAGAATACATACGACCAGTTTCCGCTTGAACAAGCATCAAGCCGTGACTTACTAGCGTCGCTTCGCCCGATGTTCACCTCCTCTTCTGTTTCTGTTTTGGCGGAGCGGGCAAGATCTGCAGCCTTGGAAATGATCATAACAACCGATCTTGTCTATCCTTCCAGGATTGGTAGTGGTATGAACGCGTTCGGCGACGACGGGATGGATCTTAGTCTTCTTCTGGAATTGGCGCTCTTGACAGTTTGTGCGATTGGCGGCGTGTTGCTTCGAAATCAACAGTGGCAGTCGTATGGCCCTGATGCTTCTGGCAATGAATCGGTGCCAACACAAGCTGACGACGTGCTTCATAATTTGGCATTGCTCTTACGGCGAACAGTGATCTTTCCCCCTCTCGTCAGAGGATACACATCTAAGCAGTTACTACCAATTATACGACAAGCAGTCTTGATACCATTGTTGGAAGGCTGTCTTCCTTGGATTCGAGCTGTCCATGCCTCTATTGCTGCACCTAAAAGCAAAATACGACAGTTGCAAGACTTCACGCTCCGTACCATACACACCTGCCTCTTGACTCGGTCAGATCCTGCGCTCGGATTCAGCTTGGCAGCGCACACTGATCCTGTTTCCATTGTGGGACCCTTGCTCGACTTGCTTGGAGATGCTGAGCTGTCTTCGTGTAGTCTCCTCATTTTATCAGCTCTCTTGAAACCTTTGAATTTGGGCGTACAACGAATGTGCTCTTGGTGTTGGTCGCACCAGAACGACGCAGGATTGCCTCAGGTGCGGGCCGCAAAAATCCCACCGGTACCTCCAGCTTATCCAGAAGACCTTCCCAAAGCAATTTCGAATTCGATTCACGAGCAGCTTTTTACTCAAAATGAATCAGCTGCTGCTAGTGGTGGTGATAAGAAGAAGACAAAACGGCGAGCATCTTTGCTACAAAAAAGCCCTTTGAAAATTCAAAGTCCAGTGGCCAAACGGCGACGGCATCAGAATGCTTTTACTTTTTCACCTCCAAGTACCGATTCCCAGCCAAAATCGAGCACTGACCACTTCTTCGTCGAAGACGTCCTTCAAGAATATTTCATTAAGGGTCTGCAGGCGGCCCAAAATATTTCGGAATGGAGATCTTCCGAAGAAATGGGATCCATTCAAAACCCTAGAGACTTCTTGACTGATGCAAATGTCCTCTCTGGTTGCACACGGCTGCTTGTTTGTCTGCTGCGGTGCCGCGATAACGACAATGGAACCGACGAAGATATTATTCGCAGCTCCTCATATCTCGTGAAGCTCGCCGAAAATTGGCGGTCTTTATCCGCGACGATACATAAACAAGCGTCGATGGCCGTGGGAATCGCAAGTGATAAAAAGGACGAGACTCATTGGAACATACACTGGCAACAACTCGCCGATATTACAGTCAATTGTGGCTTGTTCTATTTTGAACACCTATGCCACAAGCGCATATTTGAAGTTCATTCCTCAGACGCGATTTTTCGTCAGACTTGGTCAAATGTAAACAACGCTCTAGTCTTAGTTGCTCGGTGGACTCCCGAAAGTTCTCTAATTGATAAAAGATGCAACGGTGCATGCAACGACATTCTGGGGACCATTTCTTCTTTTTGTGCACCCGAGAAGAGCTGCAAGGGCCCTTTGCTCTGCTTATGCGAACTTATGCATGGAACTTATCAAAAGTCTGCTGACACCGAGAAAGACTTTGCAAGTGACTGCGCAATTATGACATTCATGGCACTCCCTTTGTCAATCCGTTGCTGCCTTCTTGAGGCGCTTGCCTCCCAAAGGTGGGAATACAGCAAAGAAATTGACAAGACTGCATTGAATCTGCATCCATCATTGACCTCAGCGCCACGACAAGGGTCCATATTTGCAGCGTTGTTAAAAACAAAACCATTGGTGTGGAGTACAACTTCGCTTGCAGCCTTGGTGCTGGCGCCTTTAGAAATGGTAGCTTCATGTATATCACCCGGTGACGTAGAAGTGCGAAGAAAGGGAAAGCAGCAGCTTGGAATTGTCCTGAGCGATTTCTTACGGTCGATTGTTTGTCCTGCGATCGGTTCGATCCAAGAACAGAACATTGAATGGAGGGGGCGATTGCGCAATTCTCTTCTTGTAACAATTCGCCAGATTCAATTTCTTCACCTGGCCATTGAGGATGACACACCAGTAGATCTTTTGTGGGGAGCACGGAATCATGCATTGTTCAACCTCTCGTTCGTCTTGAAGTTTTTCCGTCAGGCATTGAAAATGGACTCATTTCAAGTACGGAAACAGGATAGCATCATTCCGAATCGAGGGGCCCATGACTGCTTGAGAAGGGAAGTAACATTTCGTCTCTCACGCGCAGTAGATGTTAATTGGGATGGCCAACGTCACCTTGCCACTTCGACGCCATACCAACGCCTTTTGAAGTGGAAATGCGTTGCTTGGGAGTGCTTAAGGCTCTCCGATCCGGTCTCCCTAAGCGAGACCGCAATGTGGCTTATTGAATTTCCTTTCTCGGATGACAGCGAGTTTGTTCGCGAATACACTTCGAAAAGAATCGGACTTGTGTTGCTAGAAAACAATGGCTACGGTCTGTTTGCTCTTTTCTCGCCCGAAGATGAAAACAGTTTTGGACTCCTTTCTACCAATAGTGATCCTTATGCATCGACTTTGGAAGAGAAGTGTTACTTTTCCATCGATGATGCTGATGTGCAGAAACGCGAAAGGTTCCTTTCATCTCAGAATCGCGTCGTTGTTGCCTTTTTTACTGAATTTGACAGGCTGTTGAAATGCTATTGTGACGATGAGATCCATTTTTCGAGTTCAATTGCAAACCAAATGAACAAAAAGGAGCAAGTGCAGAAGCGGTTACGTAAGATGTCGGCCATTCGTGTCCTTTCGTCGTTGTGCCGACACGCACCAACGGAGAGATACTACGGGAAAAGGATTTTCGAACTTGCCATGATCCGACTCTCAAAATGGCTCTGCCACGGAGAAAAGATTGATCGCGATACTATTTTTTTAATTCACAAGTCAGTATCTGGTGCTTCCTTCGGCGAGCTAACACGAATTTCAAGAGCTTGTCATCTTGGCCAGTTGATCGCCCAGCGGAGCTGCTTTGTTAGTCTCCTAGCTGATCTTATTCGTAACTCGTTTGTCGGAAGCGTTCGGTTGCAACACATCGACAACACAACACCCGCCGACAGAGAAGACAGATTCTCTTGGTTGTTTTCAATTCTGCGTGTTTTTATCGAGGCTTCGATGACAAAAAGGCTGGCTTTCTTGAAGGCATATGATGTCGTGAAGTTTCTGCATACGATTACACCTATTCTCCTTGCAGAGATGGTTGTCGCCAAAGATTACGATTCTCTCAGGCTTTTCGCTGGTTTCAAGTTGTTCCTCCAGGAAGATAAGAACGAAGACGACAAGGCGTCTAAGAAACGAAGAAGCAACGCTCGGCTTTTAGACAGTGAGATGTTTTCTGGGCCTGCCATTGAAAAGCGTGTTGCAAGAGGCGCACTGTATACAACAAAGGAGCTTGAGAAACAAACTGAGGCGCTCTGCTCGAACGTGATGGAACAAATGCTTCCTACTATCTTCATGAAATCTCAGCAAACCCAACTTGAATTTTTCTCTACTGTAGTGCTTCAGAGTGACTTTCAAAGTCTGCGCCAGCGCATGGTGCGATCCGACCAGAGTGCACTAAAAGCACTTATCCTGAACCTTGGAGATGATCCAGACATGACGGGCCAGGCAAGGCTTGCCCTTCGAGCGGCTGCGTTAGTTAAAAGTCAGGATTTTGGAAAGAAGTCGCGAACTTCTCGAGGTCTGAAAGGGGGCATGGATTCCGATCCAACAGATCACCAAGGTTTGGTCGCAAAGTGGGTGACCTCAAAATTTCTCTTTTTGATGGTCAACTTGATTCAATTCGGATGGAAGACCAAATCTGATGAAGCTAAGCTTCAAACGCTGAGATGTTTTAATGGCATGCTCGCTTGCCTTCAAGCTAAACAGGCGCCACAGTTTTTCCCTCTAATTTTGGCTTCTGTTAACACTGCTATCGAAGAGGCGAGTGGTCAGCAACGAATCGATTCCTTGCGTATGCAAGTACTGGCGGTCCAAGCTTTGTCGAAATTCTGTAGAATTGTTGCAGAAGTGGACTCGCAGACTTTAGGTCAACAGCTTACCGGAGTCGTTGTCTCTCTGATACCAGTTCTATCGGAAGACGACGATTCGGATTGCAACGGTCGCACAGATTCTTTGAAGAATGATTCTGCCAAGATTGCCACCGATTTGTTGGAGTGGCTAACGTCAGGAGAGCTTGGCAAAACAACGGCTGCATACTTTGCAGCCATACCCTTTCTCCCTGTCTCGGTCCGACTCGATGGTGTGCGCTCCAATCTCAGAACCAACGGCGTCAATTTTGACAATCTATTGGTGGCAACCCAAGGCACGCAGCTCCAAGCGTCACGAGAAACCCGGAGCGATGGTGGATCCACCACTAGTCTCGATGGCAAGTCTCGGGAAGCAACCCAACAGGCGGCACTGGCAAGAAGGATTAACACGGTTTGTACTCTTCTCGGCCATGAGAATGTCAGCACTCGAAAGGTCATCCTAAAACATCTGACAGATCTTCTCCGATCGAATAGAACTTTGTTTTACTCCCTTATCCAAAATGGGGGAACGACGCCGACTGGCCGATTCCTTACTGTGGACTACCAATCTTCTGGTAACGCGTCAAAAGGTTCGCGCATTTTTTGCTTACCGTTGCACCGGACTCTTGTCATCTGTACTCACATTTTACGTGCTTCTCTCAGGCTTGTCTTCATTTTCCATCACTGAACTGATGGGTATTTTATTAGCCCAATGCGTCCACGAAACCGAAGCAGCCACCAGAGAGCTCTTAGGGACCTGCTTGGGAGAAATTGGTGCTATCAATGGCCATCGTCTAGGTGCCATTATTATGTCAGAGGTACTGGTTGCATCCGACCCTCTTGCTTCCAACGACAGTGGCTGGCGTCTCTCGCAGCCTCCGTGGAAATCCCAGCCGACAAGATACATGTTGCAGCTAGTAACACGGCATCTCGTTCTTGCGATGAAGGCAGCACCTACCTCTGGAGATCAACACAAGATCCAGTTTGCGGTTCAGCAGATTCTACAGCTTCTTGATAGATCGGCCCAAGAGACTACGTCACAAAGAAACAATGCTGTCTCTGAAATGAGCAACTGGTTAAAAGACCAACTGAAAAAAGCCGGCGTCCTCGATGACGTAGAACCCTTCTTTAAGTCAAAGTTCGGAGAAAAAGCTGAAAGCGCCAATACCAAGGAACCCCCATTTTATCAATCAGCAAACAGCTATCGACAGTGGCTATCCGACTTTACGAGGTACTTTATTATGAGGGCGCACAGAAGAGGCTCTCCGTGGGCCAACCTTTTTCATGCCCTGAGAACTGCTGTTCGAACGCCGGTAGGATTGGGTGTTGCCGAGTTCATTTTGCCGGTACTCATTTTGGACCGTCTTTGCTTTGGAAGCAGTATGGAGGACTACCAAGCAATCCTACACGAGCTTCGTGATGTCTTTGCACATAAGACTGAGAAAGGAACAGCTAGTATGAGTCCGTCTGATCGTCGTAAATGTGTTAACTGTTGCTTTTCGATAGTGGAAACTCTTGAACATTGGGCTGAAGTTGAACGACAACAGCGCCAGAAGTTGACCTTGCCTACGCAGAGAAGTCAGGCGGGACTTACTCAAGGTCTTACTGAGACATGGACTGCGGATGATTGCATATTTCGAATCGACAATATTGTCAACCAATTGCCCCTAAGATTGCGAGCCAAGGCGGCTGCATCTATTGGGATGCGTGCTCGTTCGTTGAGAGCCCTTGAAATGGCCGCACGTCAGGGTGTAGTGGGCAAGGTATTCAATAGTACGAGCAATGATGCGACAAAAGATATTTCAAAGTATCGAGGCGGTACTTCAAGAGCCTCAGGCATCTATAGTCTCAGCGGCGCCGATTGCAACTTGATGAAGGATATTTTGGCAGACTTGAACAATTACGAAACCATGGCTGCCTTGGATGAAGTTCACAGTAGCAACACAAAACCCGAGGAGCGCACCATGGAGAGCATACGTCAAAATGAAGCGGCAGGCAATTGGGAAGGGGCGTTGAGAGACTATGAACGAGCGCAGCAGTTACGCGGGTGTGCCGGCGAAGATTCAGAGTTCAAACTTAAATTGGGTGCATTGCGATCACTTCTTCATCTCGGTCAATTTGACAGCGTTCTCAACCAAGTGAACGGAATATCGCACAGTTTACCAGGCGAGGAATGGTCAGACGAGCATCGTTTGCAACTGGTGAAAGCAAAATCATTGGCGATTGAAGCTGCCTGGAAGCTTGGGCGATGGAATGCTTTGTCCAAGATAATGGATGATGTTGATCAGCAGTTTGTTGACAAAAATATTGGAGTGGACGGTAGGTATCAAGTAGCGCAAGGACGCGCCATGTTGGGTATCCACAGCAAAACCCCCATAACCGTTGCGAAGGCTGTACAAACAGCCCGTAGAGCAGTCATGGAGAGCTTATCTCGCGTTGCCCGAGAGAGCTACGGCCGAGCTTACAACGAAATCGTGAAGCTACAGTGCTTACGTGAAATTGAGGATGCCAGTGTGCTACTCTGTTCTCGAGATGCTTCCAACCCCATGACTTTTTTGGAGTTGACCAAGTCGGAAGGCAGCGACGGCTGGGCATGGGACCGCCGATTGGAAATGACAGGTAATGCTGGGGCGGTAGTCGAAACCAGACTAGGCTTGGCAAGATTAGCTAAAGACTCAATGTTCGAAGGTAAATTAGCGGTTGTTGTATGTAATGTACATCGCATCATTGATAAGACTATCTCTTTGTCGCTCACTTTTTGTCACCTGCATGCCCAAGGGATACTATTTCTCTCTCGGGGGACCAGGGCCAGAAAGAACGGTCAGTTCAACATCGCTGCTGATGCCTTTGCTCAATGCGAAACAATCTTTGATAGTATAATGTCGGATGCAAAAGGCGGTAAGAATGATGAAGTCGCTGGGTTGTTGGGTACTACGAGAATGGAGTTGGCGAAAATGATGCACGAAAGTGGTCAAAGCACTGCTGCTCTCAAACTACTTGGCCACGATGATATTCAACGCGTGGTCGATGTTGGATCGGACACAGCTACAGCTAAAAAGCTGGTTCTTGAAATGGAGGTCCCAAGTGTTCAGCAGAGCGAAGACATCATTATTCAACGATTCGCAGACCGGGTCCTTCAGTCTACGGAATGGATTGTTGAAGGCGGTCTGAAGGATGGCGGTGAAATCATCAAACGATTTGAAATTGTCAATAAGCTAGCTCCAAAGATGGAAAAAGGTAAGGGATGCTTGAATCAGTGTCTAATATTCTTCCCGATGATGCTTCTCACCTACCCCTTTTTGTATTTATTAAAGGACATCTACAATTTTCCAAGTATCTTGATTCAATTGTACAATCTCGAGCTTTTGCGCTTGCAAAATCACAACCCCAAACTATAGAGAAAGCGAGTACAAGTCTTGCAGAGAGCATAATCCGTGATGGCGCGTGTCAAAAATATATACTACTTGCAATGAAGCAATACAGCCAGACTCTCCAGCTCAGCTCAGCCCCGCTCATAGTAGCTCAGGCATTGCCCCGCTTATTGTCGCTATGGTTCGAACTGTTGTCCATCCAAATTCCATTTATCGAGGGAACGGGCGCTGAGGAAACATCCTCTCGCAGACGAAAGTCCTCAAGTGGCATGTCCAAAGCTCAACGTAAGCTATTTTGTTGCTTGTGTCTGTCCGCCTGCCTTCTATCTACAGCCGATACCTAAACCTTTACGCTGTGTATTTACAATTTCACGATCCAGTCTTAGAAAAATTCAAGAATACTCAGAGCCAAGCAGTTCAGGAAATGAGAGCATGCGCGAATGAAATAAGTGCTGCTGCTTTGTACACCGCTATTCCCCAGCTTGTGGCTCAAATTCTGCATGTCGAAAAAGAAACATCAAGCCTGGTGCAAGGGATTTTGACCAAGGTTCTGAAGCGGATACCGCATGTTGCGATGTGGCCGCTTGCGTGGCTGCTCCACTCCAAAAATGTCAAGCGACAAAACTTGGGAAAGAGAATATTCCTGGGCGCGCAGAAGTATTTCTCGGATCAGAAAAGCCACAGCAGCCAGAAATGGGGCACAATAATTAAAGCGGCTGAGAGCCTTATCGCTCACCTCCATTTCCTGGCACAGTAAGTCTTTCAACCTTTCAGCAATGACAAGGAATACGTCATCGACGCTCAATCTTTTCTTTTTTGAATCTTTGGCGTCTTTAGAGAGCAACCTAAACAGCACAAGCGAACAATATCCGTGCAGCCATGGAAAGGAGAGGTGGAACTGATTGATTTCACTCCTCCAATTCAGGAGGCACTGACATCGGTATATTCTCTTTCAGGAGGCGATAGAGATATGTTCCCTCGAGGCGTGCCGAAAATCCGGGCGTTGAGTAGTCAAATTCAGGTATGGAATTATGTACAAAAATGACCAGTATCAATCTCGTCTCGTTGTCCTCATACATCCCACTCCAACTTCGTCAACTCAGGTTATGGCATCCAAAGCCAGGCCGAAGAAAATTACAGCCTTTGTCGTCCCTGCTTCTAAGGTTTCCATGATCCGAAAGCAAAGTTCACTGTCAACGCATGATATCGGAGAGATACATTTCTTGGCCAAGCAAGAAGCCAAGGGCGATCTGCGAAAGGACGCGCGAGTACAAGATTTGAATACAGTGATCAATAGGTCGATGGCGTCGTCACGTGACTCCGGAAAGTATGGCCAATCTTCTCAACACCGACAACTACGGTTACGCACGTTTGCGGTCACTTGCTTGTCCGAAGAAACCGGGATCTTGGAATGGGTGCCAGAGACGTCTTCTCTGCGAAATCTCATTAGCGTAACGTACAACCCCCAAGCGGACCAATTTTCCAAACGTCGACGCGGAAGTTGCTGCACGGACTTTTCCGATCCTTCGATGCGAGCAGCCTACGAAGACAAGTGTCAGGATCAGTATTTCAAACACGGTAATTTGACGCGGGCTGGCGAGCTATTTGAGGAACTAATGCTCAAAGAGTATCCTCCAGTATTCTTCTGGTGGTTCGTCCAACAGTTTCGTGACCCTCATGCTTGGTACGAAGCTCGAACTTTGTGGACTATGAGTGTTGCCATTTGGTCAGGTGTTGGTCATGTGCTAGGCCTTGGCGATCGACACTCGGAAAATATTTTGGTAGACACTTCGAGTGGAGAGTGCGTTCATGTAGACTTTGACTGCATATTTGACAAGGTAAGATTGCTAATAAGGGTGCTACTGCTGATCTTAATAAAAGAAATGTGCGCCTCCTGTTTTGGCTCATGAATGTATCCATCATTTTATCTTTGGACAGGGACAAAACCTCCCGAAACCAGAAGTTGTTCCCTTTCGTTTGACGTCAAACATTGTCGATGCTTTTGGACCTACAGGAGTTGATGGCGTCTTTACAGAGTCCCTCAAGCTGACAATGCGCACATTACGTGACAATCGCGATACTATGCTGTCTGTGCTGGAGCCATTTATCAACGATCCCATTATTGATTGGAAACGTACCCGTAGTGCCCAAAGTCCGAAAAAGTCTTCGTTTGGGCATTCGGAAATGTCACAGGTCCAAGACCGCGAGACCAAGGCAGCCAAGTTATCTATCAAGGTGTTGGACGGACGTCTGCGTGGAATCTACAACCTCCGCAACCCTAACGCCCGAAAGATTCGTAGAACCGATGGTGTTTCGACCGATCGAAATGGTGAATTAACCCAATCCATTCCGTTGTCGGTGGAAGGTCAAGTCCACAAAATGATTGCAGAAGCTACCAGCAGCGAGAATCTGGTACAATTGTATGTGGGTTGGATGCCTTGGGTCTAACTCTAGTTCTAGTTTCGTAAAGCGTGAAAATATCATTAATTTGAAGTAATACGAGAAGTGCTTTTGGAAATCAAATCAATCAGTCGTCTGCAAAGATATCGTACAAATTGGCTTCGTCCACCATGGCTTGATTATACAATTCTTTGAGTCGTTTGGTCACAGGTCCAATATTACCGTCCCCTATGGGTTTCTTGTCAATGTGCGTGATAGCAATAGGTCCACTGCAAAAATACAACAGAGATTGTCCGCTACTTGTTATTAAAACACAACATAAAATGTCGACAGCTGGCCACGACTTACCTCATGGTTCCCATAATCATTACTTCGTCCGCATCAAAGAGTCGTTCAATACGTATATCATCTTCCATGGCATTAATATTGTTGGCGGCGCACACTTCCAACAATACTTTGCGCGTGACTCCCGGTGGACAACACTTGACGTGTGGTGTGTAAAAGACGCCATCTTTGACCATGGCCACGTGAGATGCGTGAGCTTCGGCTACATTTCCGTCCGCATCGAGCATAATGGCAGCCGCCACACCGGCTTGCACGGCTTCGTCGCACGCTAACGAACTGTGAATTTGATTGTTGCTGTGAATTCGCTGATCGGCAAACTCAGGCGATGGTCGTCGGTAGTATTGACTGATAATGGCCTGCTCGCCCTTTACGGTATCGTAAATAGTACCCATTCCGCGCCATTCCGGCATGACGATAATGCGAGGCTTAGAAGGCGTACCGTCCCAATTGACGACAGCTTTCATATTCATGCTGGCAGTGACTTGTGTGCCAGGTGTATAGACGATGCGTATGTGAACCCCGGTAGCGCCTTCCATCTTGTTGGCCTTTAGTACTTTCCGAATAGCTTGTTTGAAGACGACATGGTCTGGCACTTGACCCCTCTCTTGTTTGCATCCCATGGCCAAGATGCCGTGACGAATTTTGTCGAGATGATCTTGAAGACGAAAGATTTTACCATTTACCAAACGAGGAGACGACCAGATCTGCTTCCCGTGTAAAAAACCTGAATCCCAAATTGGAATACTGGCTCGTTCTCGAGGAACGATTTCATCATCGACGATAGCCAAGAGATCCTTGTTGCGTTCGTCTATTTTGTATGCCATGACAGTAGGAGCCGTAGAAGCAGTGGTTGTAGTATGGCAGGGAGCGTCGTTTTGTACGAACTAGAGAATAACCAAGTCCAAACTAGTAGTATCGACTGTGACTCTGCAATACTTCTACTGATCCTAGAACCAAAGAGATGTTGGAGGGCCTATACTGCGGACAGAAACTTGACTCAATAGAACAGAGATGATGATGATCATCGCAGGCGAAGACCGAAGGAGGCATGCATTATACATTGCATTCGCATACTTCGGCCAGCTAAGCCAAGAATGGCACATCCACAACAGCTTTGATTTTATCATTAGTGTTCGAGACGCAGGAGCAATTTGATTCTTTGCACGACTCAGGTTTGAAGGGGGTCAAAGATTATTATTATTTCTGTGTGTTTTTACTCGCGTGCACCACCAAGTAGCTAGTGGTCGGCGCCATACCGCGAAGTTCAAAAGATGAAAGACATGTTACTGAAAAAAATAAAAAAGGATAAATCAAATTTGCCTACATACTGAACTATTATCAATTCGATTATCGCCTCTTTGTGTTTTTTTCATAAATGGTTACCAAGGCGGACTTCAACGGCTCAAAATGTCGAGTGGAAACTTCATTTCGTTGCTCAGGAGTTCCGTGGACCGCAACTTCGTAGCGAAACAACATCTCTCGAGGCTGCTGTATTGCAGATGGACACAGGGAGGGGCAATTTTCCAAGGGAAACCTTGACTCGATGGTTTGATTTGTTGTTGTAATCAAGGCAGAGCAAAACAGTTCGCAAATACCATCAGCAATAACGCGACGTCCAGTGGATTGAAAAGAAGCGGGATCATTTTTACCACCCGGACGAAAGTCAAGCTTACGGTAAGCCGACAAATGCACACCATAGCGAATTGTAGGTTCATCGGTTTGTAGCCTCAAGTCAAAAGGAGAGTCCTTCCAGTGTCTAACGAGCCAATTCCCCAACAAACAAAACTGTGACATGGCCATCCATCCAACATGGACAGTCACTCGAAAATGCTGCCACAAATCCGTTGTTTCAAATTCATTATTATAAAGAGCTTCCGTGAAAGCACGGTACTGCGGAAACATGAGCCGAGGCCAAACACTTGGCAATGTCACCATGAAATTCCAACCATTGGATTCATTCAGGAAAAAGAATTCGTCCCCCTTCCTCCAAAAACCTTTCTGGTACTCTGTATCTGCCAATACATAAGGTGGCGCGTTGCCCTTCTCGTCCTTCTTGTCCATATTGAAAATTAAATTAGGAGTCACCGGAGTTACCAAAGCCACATCCGAGTCAATAATGGCAACATATTCGGATTGACCCTGCTGATCAGAATACATATTGAACAACTGATTTCCCAATCTACCCGGCATGCCGTAGTCAAAGTCGGAATAATATACATCAATCCAATCGGGAAGGTTCTCGTGCGCAAAGTCATCGTCGGACAGGTCCAAAACAACAACCACACGACCAGCGCACTTGGGCCAGTAGAGTTGGATAGATTCTACAAGTATCGCAAGCTCGTGAGGACTGTGCCTCCCGCCAGTCCGGCATAAGAGATCAACACTGTGAGGAAAGGGATGGTCCACTTCATATTCAGCCAGCATTCGCGCCAAAGTCAAATCTTTGCCATTTTGAATCGTCAAAGCTCCGTAGTTGGATCCATTCAGATAGGTCGGAACAGGCTCCTTCCAATGTTCCAATTGTTGACGAGCGCATTCTTGGCGAGCTTCGACTCCTCCTTTACTGACATCCGGAATACTCTTACTGTGATCACGAACTTCCGGGAAAATATAACCTCCCTGCTGCAAGGCACTCAACCATTCCTGGACTGCCTGTACATCATCCATTTCAATATACTGTCGCTCGTACAATTGAATCCAAAGGTCCTCGATTCGTGTTTGCAAATTATCATTACTCGCGGGAGACGGTGTCCATTCATCTAGAAAATCCAACAGGGCTTCCGTGCGATGGTACAAATGCCCTTCGGCAACAAAATCTCCAACATAGTCATGGGCATTCCTGTATTGCGTCACGAGTGGTGCACTGTACATGATACTTGCGTCCGTCTTCAATTCTCGCAAGAGACGCTGAACAATGTACGACCTCCAAATATCACTCACGCGTCCCGTAACTGTCATGGGCAAATAGAGACCCCAGTACGCGATTGGGTAATGCAAAGTTGCTTGAGCATTGTATGGTGCGTACAAGTGGGTTGGAACTTGCAGAGTCTTGGGACGTTCTCTCGTCTTTTCGGGGTTGAAGGTTTTAATAGCATCAAAGGTAAAGGGGAGTGGTCTCGTGAGACGATAAATGGCATCAACGTCTGGATCGTGATCACAAACGGACTGAATGACAGCCACATTGGTATCGAGAGAAAGGTCCTTTACCATGAGAGGTCCGGGCTGCCCACGAGATGACTCGTCATTGATGAGAGACAAGGGCAGTCCCCTTGGCCACGTATTGTCAAGTGATGCTCCCATTTTGGGAAAAGGATTAAAGGCTTTGGCAGTGTAGTCTTCGGCCATGCTAATCTTGCGCGCCATAATCGATCTTCGGCCATTTTTGTTTGCTTTCAGTTTTGAAAATTGTTGCAGCAATTCCGTCCCGGAAACCATGATGTCGGCGTTGGTAACGTTGGTTCGTACTAAATTGTCGTCATCAAAATCAAAAATTACTTTGGCACCCTTCCAAACTGCGTATAGGTAGCCAATATTTTTACGCGCAAAACTTCGGTAGGGAGTTTGCGCTATAAATGGCACCAGTTGAGCCAGTTCATTTTGATCGTTCACCGATAAAAACACCACATTATTGTTTTGAGTGTTCCATCGAGGATCCGACATGTACGTAACGGGAGTTTTGGTATCGGCAACAACGACCATACACCAATCACGAGCAAATTCATTTCCCATAAGTACCACGGCATCGGAAGGTTCATAAATTGTGGTAACAACAGCCCATCGATCACATTGTTGCCGTAGCGAAGCCGATTGATTTTGCAACAAGGTTTGCAGAGCTGTTCCATCTTGCTGTCGTTGTAGTTGAGTTCCAAATGTCTGCCTTTTGTTGCTGGGGAAATCGCGTACTTTGGATCCAGGAAATCGACTTCCCGTGGCTGCATTGGCCACGGCCGTTTCGGCCACTGCTGAATTCCGCTGTGGAAGAGTGCTGGAGATTTTTTTCGAACGAGAAGTGCTGATGCCCCAAGATTTAAAATCCTGCAATGCTTGGTGAAGGGTCACGGATCCAATTAGAAGCACTGCCACAGCTATTATGGCTAAAATGATATTATTAGTCGTGATGGTGCTGCCATGAACAATGGTGTCGCTGCTTCTTTTGTGTCCAGTACTTCTAGTACTTCTCTTGCTCTTCATCTTGCTTGGAGGCTAGTTTTTTGCTCAAGTATTATCTGAAGCTTGCTGTGTTCTGTACAAATGATGCTTCGTGGTTATTGAACTATCATCTCGTGCATCAAGGGACAGAAAGGAGTAGACTAGAAGAAATTATCCCTGCCGAATGCAGTGTTGTTGCGGCTTGTACGAAAATCTTTCCGCTTCATGCTGATCACCGGCACAGCTTTTTACGTACAGCCCCTACCAAGCCCTACGATAGAGCCCTATTAACCTACCAAGATGATTCGGATTCTTTGAACAATCGCTCGAGCAAGCCCTACTCTACCACTCGATAGTAGCTACTGTAGCTACTAGTAGGAGCAGTACTTGATCATCTGTTATCACCATTCCCGGGATATGGAAAAATCCCGGGGCTGTGTATCCAATTTTCCGGGATATCCATATCCCGGGCTTGTTTGACGATTTAGTGATCACCAATTCAGGGATATTGAA
>Ga0100391_1002736_pt1 | contig 18408 bp, 18 predicted proteins | sample CryGeymeta201515_FD_81541 | JGI IMG/M metagenome (GOLD analysis project Ga0100391, IMG submission 81541) | Groundwater microbial communities from Crystal Geyser aquifers in Utah, USA - Crystal Geyser metaG 2015-15 | ecosystem: Environmental > Aquatic > Deep subsurface > Groundwater | place: USA...
AAATTCAGATTCATATTTGCAAATGATAGTTTAGTTCCGGTTTCAAGTTCAAAAGTTTTAAAATACTCCATTGATGAAGTTTGACTTTTAATTGTTGTGGCAACTTTGTATTGTCGTGAAGCTTCCAGATATTCACTCCAGGCATCCCAGAACTGTTTTTTCTGGTCTAGTATTACCTTACCATTAAAAAAGTCTTTCAATCGTTCTGCTGTTAGCTCAATGCTATTTTCTGAAAGGTTTTTTATAAATGCTTCGGTTCTTTCCTCAAAGCGGTCAAGTTCTTTGTTGGTTTCCTCAAAATTATTGTAACTCTCATCTGCTCTGGGTGGCTTCACTCTTTGTTTAATGCTGTTCCAGTGCTTCGGTTTAACCTTTGCAACCGACTTAACTACATTTTGATAATTGATTGTTACGACTGCTTTAATTGCCGTGTACCCATGTTTGTTTGTTTTGTCTTTCTGAATGTAAAAACCTACTTTTGGCATAGCAACAAATTTCACCAAAGGTATAAATTAAGGTAAAGAATAGGTAAAGAATGTTGTGAAAGTTCTGTTATATAATTAGAAATTTATGTTTCAAGACTTGCAGTAATTACCAGATAAATAACTGTTTATCATATAAGTTAATGTTATAGTATTGTTTTAGTTGTTATCCCGATGGGGTCACTAAAACGCTTGTAAACAATAATTTACGAGCGTTTTTTTTACTTTTTTAGTAGCATTTTATTCCTCAGATAAATCCTATCATCAAAAAGCTGTATTTTCGCTTTCAACTCAATTCTTTATTTAGATGCTACTTGAGCTATTTGGGATCATTACATTCATCGTATTTGCGATAATGCTTTTAATTGCCTGGCGCGATTTTAAAACGGGAAACGGTAAACTTCCGGAAGCGTTTATTTTGGCCAAAAAAAACGGTACAATCAGCAGCAAGCTATGGAAAGCTTATCAGGAGTATCCTGATAAACAACGGTTTTTGCTGATATGGCTTCAAATGCAAAAAATTAAAGCATTAAATTTAAAGGGTGATATGGCAGAACTTGGTGTTTATCAAGGTGCTACAGCACAAATCATTCACCTGATGTATCCTGAAAAGTCATTACATCTTTTTGACACTTTTTCGGGTTTTACACAGGCTGATCTTGAAAAAGAAAAAGGCGAAGCAGCCACCTACACGCCCCAACATTTTGCTGATACCTCCCTCCAAAAAGTAAAAATGAAGCTTGGCCAGTCGAAAAATATCTTTTTCTATCCTGGTAAATTTTCCGAGCAAAGCTCAAAAGCTTCCAGCATCCATTTTTGTTTTGTTAGCATCGATGTTGATTTGGCCAAACCAACAGCTGATGGTCTGCGTTTCTTTTACGAAAGGCTTGTAGATGGTGGCGTAATTATCGTGCATGATTACAATCCTAAATGGCCTGCTTTGATGGAGGTTGTTGATGAATTTGTGCTTCAAATACCAGAAAATCCAGTTATTATACCCGATAAGGATACAAGTCTTGTGATTATAAAAAACACCTAATTACTGTGTCTTAGGAGGGATAACCGGGATTTCATCTCCCAAAAAATGCGGTTCGGTTTTAAGCACATAAAGATCAAGCATCATGCGAATGCGTGCAAAATATTCTCGCACAATCACTTTGAGTGAGCCTTCATCATTAGGATATGCAGCAGCAAAACCAATGGCATTCAAGTTGTTTCTTTTTGCAATGAATAAAGCTCTTTCGAGGTGAAAAGCCTGAGAGATAAGTAGTACCGAATCCAACATAAACACTTTTTTCGCCCTCACCATTGAATCAAAAGTTCTGAAACCAGCGTAATCAGGTATCACACGATCAGCCGGCACCCCGGCCTCAATCAAATCTTTCATCATATGGCGGGGTTCGTTGTAAGAGGCATGTCGGTTGTCGCCGCTTACAATAAGGTAATTGATTTTGCCAGCTTCAAACAGCTGAACGGCAGTGCTGATGCGGTTTTTATAAAATGGGTTTATATTGCCCGAAAGTGCATACTTGGATGTTCCAAGCACCAAGCCAACTTCTACAGGCTTTAAAGTATCCAGATCGTAATAAATCTTCGAAGCGCCTTCCTCTGAAATAAATCTATAATTCAGAAACAAGGCAAGTAAAAAAATACCTGGAATTATTACCGAAGAAATAATGATCTTTTTAAACCATTTCATGCTCATATGCTGTTGATCAACCGCCCGAAATTAGGTGCAAAACCTCTACCCTGTCTCCATCTTTAACCCAAACCTGATCCCGTTCATTTACCTTCACAAGCTTGTCATTTACTTTGGTTACCAACAGTTTAAAAGTAAAATTTTTCTGCCTGATGAGTTCGTTCACAGTTAGTTTTTCACCATCGAGTTGTTCTGATCTGTTATTTAATGTAATCTGCATTATTTATTCATTTTTAGAAGCAGCTCAAGCGCCAAATTCGCTTGCATATTGGAAACTATTCCTACCCTGGGAGCTAATGGAGGATTGTCGTCGGCAATTTCACTTTCAAAATCTCCACAAATATAAACCTGATTGTCCCATTGTTGTTGCCTGATTTTTTCAAAACCTCCATAACCAGCCATTCCATTTCCCATAATCAAGGTCTTACTGGGAAAATACTGCAGTACAGTTTCGAGCAACATCTTTTTAGCTGCTGCATTATCAAAGGCTTCGATGATCAAATCTGAGTCAGCAAATAATTGAATAACAGCATTTTCATCCAATTTTAAAACAATAATTTCCAATTCGATCTTAGAATCAATTCTCTTGATATTATCGGCTAAGGCCTGGACTTTGTGCTGTCCGATTTGGTCATAAAAAAAATATTGTCGGTTAAGGTTTGATTTCTCAACGATATCAAAATCAACTAACAACAACTTACCTATTCCAATACGGGCAAGGGCAACGGCAGCATTAGACCCTAATCCGCCGCAACCTGCAATGGCAACTTCAAATTTGCTGATGTGATTCCGTATTTGTTGTTCTGTCATTTGAGCAGCTAATATGGTGTAAAATTAAGCTTTCCGCCACAGAAGCACAAAACCAAATAAGATAATCTTCATAGCTCTGAACAATGCGGTTAAAAGTTGCGAAACCGGACACTCAACCTGAAATTTATAACGATTCTAAATATGCACCTAATAACATACATGGCAATAACTTAATTCATTAATTACGAGTTGCAAATAAATACATATTGCAGATTTTGAAGCAATTAGAGATTCAGAAAGCAACATGTTTACTATTTTTGTTAAAAATATAACAAGCGATTAAAAATACATAGCAAATGGAAATTGATGCCATCAAATCGAAACATGAAACCTTAAAGTCCTGGCCCTATAAATGGACAGCATTAGAAAGAGGTTATACCGACAAAATACTTCACATTAACCTTTCTGATAATAAAATCACTGAAAAAGCAGTACCACCTGTAGTAAAGGAGAAATTTATTGGAGGTCGCGGTTACGGATTACGTTATTTGTGGGATGCTACCAAACCAGATACTAAATGGAATGACCCTGAAAATGAGATTATTATTTCTTCAGGACCCATTGGGGGCATCACACAGTATTCAGGTACCGGGAAATCTATTTGCGTATCCATTTCTCCTCAAACAGATTCGGTAATGGATAGTAATGTAGGTGGATTTTTTGGTCCGTTCCTTAAATTTTCTGGTTTTGATGCACTGGAATTACAAGGAAAAGCAACTGAAGATGTCATAGTAGTAATCGATGGCGTTAATCATAAGGTAGAGATACTCAAAGCTCCGGAAGAACCTATCGACAGCCATGTGCTCGCCGAAGTGCTCACCGAAATGTATGCCAACGACGAAAAGGATAAAAAAAATATCGCTGTAGTTTCGGCAGGAACAGCAGCAGATCATTCACTTATCGGCATGCTCAATTTCAGTTTTTACGATCCTAAACGAAAATTGGTCAGGTTGAAACAAGCTGGTCGTGGAGGAATTGGAACGGTTTTCCGCGATAAAAAAATAAAAGCTTTGGTAGCTAAAATTCCCGGCGTAAAAGGGAACCTGAACAATGTTGTGGACCTGAAAGCAATCATGGAAAGAGGCCAGCGCTTCAACCGCGAAATGCGCGAACTCGACGACAAACAGGCAGAAATGCGTACCAAAGGAACTGCGCATCTTACCAATATCATGAACGATTATGATTTATTGCCTGTAAATAACTTCAAGTATGGAAGTCATCCTGATGCTTACAAAATTCACAGTGAAGTTTACAAAACCCGCTTTACACAAGGCATTCCTGATGGCTGCTGGATTGGTTGTAATATGGCCTGCGCCAAAGGCGTTGACAACTACTTGCTTCGTACCGGCCCTTATGCCAATAATAAAGTAATTGTGGATGGACCAGAATATGAAACTGCTTCATCCTTGGGTTCAATAGCAGGAATTTTCAATCCCGACTTTACTATCGAAGCCAACTTTTATTGCGATACTTATGGCATTTGCACAATTACCTGGGGAACCATCCTGGGATTTGTGATGGAATGTTATGAAAATGGCATCTTGAATGAAGAACGTACCGGAGGTCTTAAACTTCACTTTGGAAATGCCGACGATGCCATGGAATTGTTGCATCAATTGGCAAGAGGAGAAGGTTTTGGGAAAACAGCCGGCATGGGCGTTCGCAAACTGAAAGAATTGTTTGTTGCCAACGGTTGGGGCGATTCAAAATTCCTGCAGGATATCGGTATGGAAAATAAAGGACTTGAGTATTCTCAATATGTTTCCAAAGAATCTTTGGCTCAGCAGGGTGGTTATGCAATGACCAATAAAGGCCCGCAGCACGACGAAGCGTGGCTGATCTTTATGGATATGGTAAACAATCAAATCCCCACTTTCGAAGATAAAGCAGAAGCATTGCACTACTTCCCGATGTTCAGAACATGGTTCGGACTCGTGGGACTTTGCAAACTTCCCTGGAACGATGTGGAGCCAGAAAGCAATCAAGATGCTGATGAGCCGGCTAAAGTTCCAGAGCATGTTGACAACTATGTAACTATTTATAAGGCTGTTACGGGCAAAGATTTTGATAAGGAAGAAATGATACGTCAGTCAGAACGCGTTTATAATTTCCAACGTATTTTTAACCTGCGCCGCGGTTATGGCACCCGGCAATTTGATGCACAACCCTATCGTGCTGCAGGACCTGTAACAGTAGAAGAATACGAATCAAGGGCCGAACGCTATGACAAACAGCTTAAAGAAACAATCGGCTGGGATCCGGAAGGCAAAACTACCGAAGAAAAAATGGCCAAACAACGTGAATATCGCGAATTACAGTATGAAAAATTATTGGATGCCGTGTATAAACGCCGTGGATGGACCAGAAATGGTGTGCCTAAAATTGAACACCTGAAATCGCTTGGCATGGATCTACCAGAGTTAATTGAGCTGGTAAAACCACTTCAAGACTGATGAAAATACTTAATTGAAAGCCAAAGACCAAAATCAGAAAAAAGCCTTCCCGATCGGGAGGGCTTTTTCATTAAGTTGAAAGCACCTTAAAGGTCATAGTTTTTGAGTAAGAATTAACTTCTGCATTCAGCTGATCCTGATTACTCACAGCACCAGGCCAAGGCAAGTGATAAGCATCATAAATCAAATTTTTCGACATTCCCAGTATGGTATTTGCCAAAGTATGTGGATAAACAAAATCAGCATTTGCCTCAAAAATTAAAAGGACTATTACTTTGTTTAAAGCCTTCATCCTAAGGAAAAAACCTTCCTTGTTTTTAGCGTCCACATCTTTTGTATGGTAAGCTTTCTACGTCTCCCCGATAACGAGCCGGAGGAATGCAAATTTGTTTAATAAAAATCCGCTACAAAATCCGGAGCGGCTTTTTATTAACCAAATCCATCGCGAAGGCTAAAATTAACAAGCAATAATTGCAGTATTCGGATTCATGGCGTACTTTAGCTCTTTAATTCATCACCAATTTCATGTGACTTATGATTGACTTATCAACCACCTATTTGGGTCTAAACCTCAAAAGCCCTATTATTGCAGCAAGTTCTGGTTTTACTGACTCGCTGTCGAAACTTAAAACTATAGAGCAGCACGGTGCTGGTGCCGCAGTTTTGAAATCGATATTCGAAGAAGAAATCACACACGAATACGATAAAACGCTAAAAGCTGAAGTTGAAAAAACAGGCAGGGAAGAATTTCTTGATTATCTGGATGTGCGCATTCGACAGGAAAACCTTGAAAAATATACCAACCTGATTGCACAGGCGAAAAAAGAATTGGAGATTCCTGTAATTGCTTCGGTAAATTGCAGGACGGCTTACGAATGGATCAGTTTTACATCAGAGATAGAAAAAGCCGGAGCTGATGCATTGGAGCTCAACGTTTTCGTAATGCCCTCAAACCTCGAAAACAGCAGTCTCGAAAACGAAAAGATGTATTTTGAGATTATTAAACAAGTCAAAAAGCAAATTAAAATACCTATCGTTTTAAAAATCAGTTACTATTTTTCCAATTTAGGAAAAATGATTCGTGATCTATCCCATTCTGGCATTGCTGGATTGGTTTTGTTTAATCGCTTTTTCAGCCCTGATTTCGATCTTGATAAGCTGGAAGTGGCACCTTCGAACGTTTTAAGTCAGCCCGGAGAAATCAGCATGCCCCTGCGTTGGATCGCTTTAATGCACGGACATGTTGGTTGCGACATTTCAGCTTCAACAGGCGTTGCAGACGGTTTGGCAGCAGCAAAACTCCTTTTGGCTGGAGCAAAAACCGTTCAGGTTGCAAGTGCCTTATACCGTCATGGAATACCCTATTTGGATGTTATGCATCACGAACTAAGCAGCTGGATGGAAACACATAATTTTGAAAAAATAGCTGATTTCAGAGGTAAACTCAGTCAGAAAAAATATAACAAACCAGATCTTTTTGAGCGTGTACAATTTATGCGCTATTTCAGTGATAAGGAAAGCATGATATGAAAGAGCAAGACGAAAATGAAATCAGAAATGCCTTTAAGGCAAAAAACTGGAACGAAATAAAGACCCACGATTCCTGGTCGGTTTTCAAAATTATGTCGGAGTTTGTAGATGGCTATGAAAAACTTGCCCGCATCGGCCCTTGTGTAGCAATTTTTGGATCGGCACGAACAAAACCAAACGACAGTTACTACAGGCTAACCGAGGAAATTGCTTACTTGCTTACTAAAAAAGGATTTGGAATAATCACTGGTGGAGGTCCGGGCATCATGGAAGCCGGAAACAAAGGCGCTCATTTTGCCGGTGGCAAAAGTGTTGGTATAAATATAGAGCTGCCTTTTGAACAGCGCCCTAATCCTTTTATTGATCCGGATAAGTTTCTTGAATTTGATTACTTTTTTGTACGCAAAGTAATGTTTATGCGATATTCACAGGGTTATATTGTTTTGCCCGGCGGATTTGGAACCATGGACGAACTATTTGAAGCTATCACACTTATTCAAACTCAAAAATTGGTGAAATTCCCGATAGTGATGGTTGGAATAGCGTACTGGAAAGGTTTAATCGACTGGATAAAAACACACATGCTCGAAGCAGGCAATATCACCGAAACGGATCTGGAAATTTTTAAATTGGTCGATACGGCAGACGAAGCGGTTACAATTATTGAAGAATTTTATAAAAAGTATGCACTTAAGCCTAATTTCTGATGCGCATCACAGAAATTCCCATTCAACTAATCAGTATCGAAGGAGATGGGTTTCACCTCATACTCAAAGGTAGCATTAATAATTCCACAGCCAGTTTTCTTATTGATACAGGCGCATCACGTTCGGTATTTGACCAGGAAAGAATAAAGAAATTTGCAGATGACGCTTCATTTGAAGATAATGAAAAACTTTCAACGGGATTAGGAACAAACGAAATGCCATCGCAAGTTCTTATCCTTGAAAAATTGCAATTTGGCGATTTAATTATTGCTGATTATCAAGCAGTAGCAATCGATTTGAGACATGTGCATTTTTCTTACGAAAACCTTGGATTGCCTCAAATAGATGGTGTTTTGGGTGGGGATTTACTCAAACAATTCAAAGCCGTTATCAACTATAAAACCAAAAAGATTAAATTCTATTTCTAAATTTACCACTCCCTTAATCATTCAGTTTTTTTTAAGAAGTAGTTGTAAATCTCTTGCTGCGATCGCACAATTGGCTCATTTTTAGATCGCTTTTTGTAAGTATTCACTTTTGTATTGTTTATAAGTCGGGCTTTGCAATTATCCCTGAGCTGAATCTGTAACATATCAAAGAGTTCGCCTTGCACAGCTTCATCTTTCACCGGTATTGTTACTTCAAAACGATGATCCAGATTTCTTACCATCCAATCAGCTGACGAAATATAATAGCTTGGATTTCCTCCATTGGCAAATACATAAACCCTGCTATGCTCCAGAAAACGGTCAACAATACTAATCACTTCAATATTTTCACTTTTATCCGGAATGCCAGGAACCAAAACGCATATGCCCCTGCAAATAATTTGTATTTTAACGCCTGCCCTGCTGGCTTGATAAAGTTTTGCGACCAATTTTTCATCAACCAGACTATTCAGTTTAAGGATAACCCATGCCTCTTTCCCGGCTTTTTTGTTGCGTATTTCAGTATTTAAAAGCTTGATAAAATACGTTCGCATGGCATAGGGCGAAACAATTAATTCACGAAAATCGGTTGGTGCATAAGGTGTCTCAAATAGCTGAAACATTTGTCCCACCTCCATTCCAATGCGTTCATCACTCGTAAAAAGACTGTCATCAGCATAAACACGAGCAGTACTTTCGTTAAAATTTCCGGTCGAAATATAGGAATAATAGATATTTTTACCATCCTCTTTTCTCCTGATTAATAACAGCTTACTATGAACTTTTAAGCCAGGAATTGTCTTAATTACCTTTACACCCTCATCATGGAGTTTTTCTGACCATTGAATATTAGCTTTTTCATCAAAGCGGGCTTGCAACTCTAAAAACACTGTAACCGACTTTCCATTTCTCGCAGCATTTACAAGTGCATTAATTACTTTACTATCGCGGGCAGCACGATAAAGTGTCATTTTTATTGACCTGACTTTGGGATCAAGTGAGGCTTCCCTTAACAAATCTATGAGGTGCGAAAAAGTTTGATAGGGATAGTGAAGCATGATATCTTTTTGATTTACCACGCTAAAAATACTTTTGTAAAGCGGTAAATCAGGATGACGCAAAGGAGACAGTTCGGGTGCCCAGAGTGATTTTTGTCCCAGCTTGGGAAAGTCGATGAAGTCTCTGAAATTGTGATATTTCCATCCAGCCGCAATGATATCGTTCTTACTTACTTTAAATTTCCTGAGCAAATTACTCAGTAAAACTTCTGGCATTTCTCGATCATAAATAAACCGAACAGGTGCACCTTTTTTTCGCTGTTTCAGACTTTCGGCCATGGTTTCGATAAAGCTTTTCGACATATCATTATCAATATCAAGCTCTGCATCACGAGTAAACTTCACGGAATATGCCTCAAAACTATCATAACCAAAAGGCAGGAAGATTTCGCCTAAATTATAACGTATCACATCATCGAGCAACATTACCTTGGTTTCCGAATCCTCGTCCTGCAAGATAAAAAACCTCGAAACACGGCTGGTAGGCACCTTTACCAGCGCATAATCGTCCTCTATTTCAGGCTTTGAACTTTTCAACAACACAGCAAGGTAAAAAGCATTATCCTTCAGGTTGTCCGGATATTTCAATCCACTGAGCATTATAGGAAAAAGATAGGGATGCACAGCTTCGCTAAAATAATGTTCAACCGCCTTACCCTCATTTTCAGTAAGATTTTGATTATCAATAATTTTGATTCCCTGATTTTTTAATTCTCCGGCAATCTCATGATAAGTAGCCATAAAGGCCTTTTCCTGTTCCTGAATGATTAGTCTGATTTGATTCAGAATTTTTGCAGGATCATAGGCCAGATATTCCGGTTTATCTTTTTTTAACTTTCGCAGGCGGCGTAAGGTAGCCACCCTTACCCTGAAAAATTCGTCCCGGTTATTGGAATAAATTCCAATAAACCTCAAACGCTCCAATAAAGGATTAGCAGTATCCATTGCTTCCTGCAATACCCTGGCATTAAAATGCAGCCAACTCACTTCTCTATTAATCAAATCTTTTTGCATAGCATTTCCTCACAAAGCAAACTCTTCATTTAATTCCCCCAAGGTTATTTTCCTTTAATCAATTTCGGAAAGGCTACAAATGCCACCTTGGCAGCTGCCGTCCTGATGTTTTCCCATTGATTCGTTTCAAATTCTATACAAATCACTCCCGAAGTTGGGAGCCAATCAATAGGAGGTTTTAACCAGTTGTTCACAAAATTAGTTAGTGTTGGGTTATGGCCAACTATCATCAGCGATTTATACTGATCATTTAAATCTAAAAACTGATCAAAAAGCAACTCACTATCAGCATGATATAAACTGGGATCGAGTTTAATATTTTCAGGATCAAAACCAATTCCGCGCGCTATATAATCTGCCGTTTCGCGCGCACGTAGGGCAGAACTACTAATTAAAAAATCTACATTAACATCCTGCTTAACTAAAAAGTCGATCACCTTTTTCGTACGTTTCTTTCCCTTCTCAAGTAAAGGTCGATCGTGATCCGGTAGCCCCGGAAAATCCCAAGATGATTTGGCATGACGTACAATGTATAGTATTTTCATTCGATTAGTAGGTTTAGATGATTTTAATAACAAAAGTTTATAAGCTAATTATCAATAAGTTAAATCGCTTTTTAAGCGCATCGGGTAAAATCAGTATAAAGCTACATAAGTATCTGAAATTGTTAACGCTAAAAGGGTTAAATAATTGTGAAATATCTTTGTACATCATTATTTATCTGTAGCTGCAATGAAATTCATTAAAAAAATAAGCCTGGCCTGCAAAACAGACCAGACATATTTAATGACTACTATTTCAACTACCAGGCAAAAAGTGGGAATTGTTCCATCATTTTATTAACTTTATTTCTCACGCCGGCAATCGTATTTTCATCCTCTATGTTACTGATTACCTCGTCGATAAGGTCAACAATCTGAGCCATATGTTCTTCTTTGAGTCCACGTGAAGTAATAGCTGGTGTGCCAACGCGCAATCCGGAAGTTTGGAATGGCGAACGACTGTCGAAAGGCACCATATTTTTATTGATGGTAATATCAGCCTTCACTAAAGTGTTCTCAACCAATTTCCCTGTAATATTCGGGAATTTCGACCGCAAATCTATGAGCATCAAATGATTATCTGTTCCACCAGAAATCACGTGATAGCCTTTGTTAATAAATGCTTTGGCCATTACTTCTGCATTTTTCTTCACCTGAAGAATGTACTGGAAATACTCATCCGTTAAAGCCTCACCAAATGCAACTGCTTTACTGGCAATCACATGTTCAAGCGGACCACCTTGGATTCCTGGAAAAACAGCAGAATTAAGTAATGCCGACATCATTTTTATCTCACCTTTGGGTGTAGTTAAACCCCAGGGATTTTCAAAATCCTGACCCATGATAATCAATCCACCACGAGGCCCACGCAAGGTTTTGTGCGTAGTGGTAGTAACAATATGACAATGCTCAACCGGATCATTAAGCAAACCACGAGCAATCAATCCTGAAGGGTGCGAGATATCTGCCATCAAAATGGCGTCAACTTGATCAGCAATATCGCGCATGCGCTCGTAATTCCAATCGCGGGAATAAGCAGAAGCACCGGCAATAATAAGTTTTGGCTTATGCTCGAGCGCAATGGCTTCCATTTTGTCGTAATTCAATAAGCCGGTTTCTTCATCAAGGCCATAAGAAACAGCATTATAGAGAATTCCGGAAGAATTTACCGGTGAGCCATGTGACAAATGACCACCATGCGACAAATCAAGTCCCATAAATGTGTCGCCTGCCTTGAGGCAAGCCAGGAATACTGCCATATTGGCCTGTGCTCCGGAGTGTGGCTGCACATTGGCATATTCAGCATCGAACAGCTCACAGGCACGATCAATGGCTAATTGTTCTGTTTGATCAACGATCTGACAACCGCCATAATATCGCTTACCAGGATAGCCTTCGGCGTATTTGTTCGTAAGCACAGATCCCATAGCTTCCAGCACCTGATCGCTAACGAAGTTTTCACTGGCAATAAGCTCAATGCCATGCATCTGACGCTCTTTTTCCTGGCGGATTAGGTCAAATATTTTTTCGTCTCTTTGCATATAATTTTTTTTTGATGAGGTATGTATCCTTTATATATAATTGATTTTAAGATACATATCACAAATTTGTTAATTATGTTTTCTGAAACAAAGGTAACAATTATTCTATAATTTTTTAAGGACAAAAAATGCTAAAACCTTAGTTTCCTGATTCTTTTCTGTTTCGAAAGAAGAAATTCAGTTTGAATTTTGAGTTAACCGATAAGGATAAGATTTAGCAAACTGCCTGGAAATAAAGTTTACTATGTAAAACCGATAAAGCTATGGTCTGTAAACTGAAAAAGCCTCCGAAACTATTGCTTCAGAGACTTTGTACTCCCAAGGGGATTTGAACCCCTGTTACCAGGATGAAAACCTGGCGTCCTGACCGGGCTAGACGATGGGAGCCTTTGATTTCGATTGTGGGTGCAAAAATACTACAATTTTATTTTCATCCAAGACTTTTTGAAAAAAAATTATATCCTTTCTGTTTCGTCTTTATCTGCCTGAAAATGAAACCCTAAGCGCTTCCCCGTTTTCATTGAAATAGCATCCAAAGTGTTTTTCATTTCATTTACCGAAACCATTTTTATCGTTTCATAAGGTGGTGTAAGTAAATCAAAATTAATGGTGTAAGTAATGGCTGCCTCAATCAGTTTGGCAGCCGCTTCACGATTTAACTCATTTTTACTAAAATTATTCAACAACAGGCCAAGTTCTCTTTTACCTTCGATAAAGTAATGGTTTTCCTTATTGATGAAAACTCTTCCAATCAAATAACCAATATCATTGAACCTGTTGTACTTAAACGAATCTGAAAGAAAATTATAAATGTTGATAATTCCACAATAGGAACGATCTTTATCCTGCCGGATATAAGGCGAGCGCATGATTTCATGATCGCGATTAAACTCAAAAACATTGGTATGCATCAGAAAAAGCAAAATGTCGCCACCAAACTTTAGTTCAATCTCAAAATCGCCCCGATAACGGTTTTCAAAAGCGATATTCCGATGGGTTTTCATCGATTCAAACTTCAGGAAATAATCTTTTGTGATTTCCTCAATCACTGATTTAAACAAGCGTAAAGCCGCAAATGTATTAGCATAAATATCTTGCTTTAAGGTAGATTTTTGAATCAAAGATTGAAACAATGCATCCCGCTGGTTTTCTGGTTCCATGCTATTTTATTCAAAGGTAAATGATAACTGAAAGATTTTATTCTTCAGGCTTTCAACGCTTGAGCTGTAAATATATTCGTCTGCTTCAATAATGTTTTCCAGTCCGTAGCTCATTTTCAATTCCACACCAAATTTGAAAAAATTGGTGTAAAAATCAAAGCCAGTGCCTATTTCCAAAGCAACACTATTTCTTTTTAATCTAATTCCATCGGGAATTGTTATGGCACCACCTCCAGGAAGGACAATATCACGCTCATTCTTTTTTTGGGAAGCCAGATCAATTCTGTAATTCACTCCACCAATCAAATAGGCAGCAGCATTATTTAGTCGTTTGGAACGGTATTTAAGATGCAAAGGAAATTCAACAAAAGTAGAGGCATTGCTCTTTCTCAAGTTGTAAATATTCTCATTTCCATCTTTAAACTCCTTCACCACATAATCCATATGTCTTTCGCCAAAGCTGAGTGATGGAATAAACCTCAAGTCAAAGTTGTTTGCCAATCTTAAGTTTCCCACTATACCAATTGTGAAACCCGGTGTAGGTGCAGGTGTCATATTGATCAGCTGAATCTCATCTCCTGAATTTGGTTCAGGCCAAAGTGCTGGATCTTGAATTAAATACTGAAATCCTTCTTTAAGCTTCAGCGAATAATGCATCTGATTGGCTGCCAGGATAAAACCAAAATGATAAGGCTCCAAATCGTACTTTGGCAGGTTCATCACTTTTTTTCGCTGCGCATCTGCCTCTGTAGCCATGCCAAAAATCAAAATTCCAAGAATAATTACGGGCCAAAAATATTTCAAGAGCTTAATTTTTTCGATTTATTGCTCAAACGACAATTGCTTCCGATTATTACAGCCATCGGACAAATGATTGTGTTTTAAGCGTGCAAAAATAGAGATTAAATACTATCCATGCCGCGTTAGGCTTTGAATCCGGTATAAATGGTTGCAATGCCAAAGCTGAGCCTTCTTTCGGTATTTTTATGATAACCACAACTAGTGAGATGATCCAGGAAATCTTGTCCGTCAGGAAACTGCCCAACGGATTCTGGCAGATAAGTATATGCACCTTTATCTTTGGAAATCATCCTGCCTAACAGCGGTAAAATGTACCTGAAATAAAAATTATATACTTGTTTCACCGGAAACTTTCTGGGTCTCGAAAATTCGAGCACTGCCAGCATCCCGCCCGGATTAAGCACCCTATTCATCTCGGCTAAGCCTTTATCCAGAGTCTCAAAATTCCTGACACCAAAAGCGACCATCACAGCATCAAAAACATTATCGTCAAAAGGCAAATTTTCTGAATCGGCCTGTTGCAGCACAATTTGTTGATCCAGGTTTAATTTTTTAAGCTTTTTGCGCCCTATATCCAGCATTCCGTTTGAGATATCAATACCCGTGATAGGCATTTTTGTTTTCTTCGCCAAAGCGATAGCAAGATCAGCCGTTCCGGTTGCGACATCCAAAGTACGCTGGGGCTGATGCTGGTTAATCATTTTAACCAGTTTTTTGCGCCAGCCGATATCGATGCCGGCAGACAAAAAATGATTTAGAAAATCGTATTTATGGGCAATATTATCAAACATCACCCTTACCTGTTCTTTCTTTCCTGTTGAAGCTGTCATGAATGTGTATTAACGTACCAGAAGTCTTAACACTTCGTCGTGCAATTTGTTTTTATCAATGGGCACAACACCCACTTCTTCGCAAACCAAACCTCCGGCCAGATTGGCAATTGCAGCAATAGTTGCAGGTTCCTGATCCAATGCCACACAAAGCGTTGCCACACTAATTACCGTATCGCCTGCTCCGGAAACATCAGAAATATTTCGCAAATGCGCTGGAATATGAATTTCAATATTTTCACTTTTCCCCTTATGCCGGATTATCACACCTTTTTCGGAAAGGGTGACCATGACATTTTGAACCCTCATTTCGTCCTGCAAAGCACCTATTTCCCTGAAAAGTTCATCAAAATTGTTCCCTGAAAAAGTTTTACCCAATCCATCGCGCAATTCCTTTAGGTTGGGTTTAAATAATGCCGCTCCCTGATAAGCAGAAAAATTTTTTCTCTTTGGGTCAACCGTCACCGGGATTTTATGTTTTGCAGCCCTTTCAATTACTTTTCTAATCACCTCTTTAGTGAGCACACCTTTGTTATAATCTTGTAGAACCACCGCATCAAAATGCTCCGTTTGAAGCAGCTGCTCAAACTTATCTAGTAGTTGCTGTATTTCGGTCTGATTCAAGTCGGCAGTGTCTTCTTCATCTACCCGAAGCATCTGCACATTATTTCCAATCACCCTGAACTTGGTTGTAGTAATACGGTTATCACTTCTAACCAACCCATTCACAGGCATATGGTGATTTTTGAGCAATGTTTCAAAGATTTTTGCACGTTCATCATTTCCCACCACAGAACAAATAACAGCCTCCGAACCCAAAGCTTTAATATTCAAAGCAACGTTTGCCGCACCTCCCAATCGTTCAGATCTTTCCTTAACAGCAACAACAGGCACCGGAGCTTCGGGCGATATGCGATCAACCGTACCAAAAAGATAACTGTCAATCATCACATCTCCAACGATCAACACCCTCAATTCGTCAAAGTTTAAAAAAAGCCGGGATACACTTTCAGGAGTGAGCATGGTGTGAAATTTTATGCAAAAGTAAAGCTAATGTATGAAACAGTTATCAGCTTAGTTTTTCGAGCGCCAATGCAATTCTGCTACAAGCAGTTTCAATTTGTTCTTCAGAAGCCGCAAAACTGAATCGAATACATTGATCACACCCAAAAGCATCGCCACTCACAAGAGCAACGTGTGCTTCGGCTAATAAGTACAAAGCCAATGCTTTACTATCTGTAATCTGATATTTGCCATAGCTTTTCCCAAAATAAGCACTGATATCAGGAAAAAGATAGAAAGCACCTTTGGGTTTGTTAGGAATAATACCAGGAATAGCTGAAAGCCTGTGGAACAAAAGCTCGCCGCGTTGCTTGAACCTGGCTACCATCTCTTTAATTTCTTTAGATTGTAAAGGATCAGTGTTAAAAGCTTCAACAGCTGCTTCCTGCGAAATAGAGGAAGTTCCGGAGGTATATTGCCCCTGAATGGTATTGCAGGCATTTGCAATATCCTGATGAGCAGCCATAAAGCCCAATCGCCAACCTGTCATCGCAAAACCTTTCGACAGGCCGTTAATCAAAATTACCCTGTCGCTAATTGATTCTAAAGAAGCAATACTGACATGTTGGCCTTCGAAACGAATGTATTCATAGATTTCGTCAGAGATAACAAACACTTGAGGATTACGTTCTAAAACTTTTGCTAAAGCTAACAGTTCTTCACGTTCATAAACAGAACCACTTGGATTGCAGGGACTGCTGAAAATAATGGCTTTTGTTTTTTCGGTGATGGCATTCTCAAGCTGATCAGCTGAAATTTTAAAATCAGTATCCACTGTACTCGAAATATACACTGGAACGCCTTCAGCCATTTTTACCATTTCAGGATAGGAAACCCAGTAAGGAGCTGGTATAATCACCTCATCACCGGGATTTAACAGACTAAAAAAGGCATTCATAATAGATTGCTTAGCTCCTGTTGAGACAATAATCTGCGAGGGCTTGTAATCCAGTCCGTTATCACGCTTCAATTTTTGAGCAATGGCCTGTCGCAAAGTATTTGTGCCTGGCACAGGAGGATAATGCGTTTTATTATCTCTTATAGCTTGAATACCAGCATTTTTTACTGCATCAGGGGTATTAAAATCCGGCTCACCAATACTCAGGGTTATCACGTCGATGCCCTGTTCTTTCAATTCCCGGCTTTTGCGCGTCATTTCAAGCGTTGCAGATTCGCTGAGCGCTGCAACCCGTCTGGATAACAGATGATTATAGTCTGACATTTGTTGGCATTTTTTTGAGAAAAGAGCAAAGGTAAACATTTTGTTGTTAGGCAATTCACAAACAGCAATTTTAATATCAAATGCCAAAACATCACCTGTAAGCTGGACTTTTATTTGTTAATTTAGCCCAACATTTGAAATTTTGATCTAAAACGTAAATCGCCATGTCATTTTCTGTTTCAACATCTATCATCCTTGCTTTGCTTGTTCTGGTGTTTGGAGGCATCATTTTTATGATTCTGTTTTTGAAAAATAGGGCAAAAAGACCACAAAAACAACCATATAATCAGGCCGAAACACAGGAAAAAGCCATTCAACTGAAATTATTTCACAAAGAAAAGCAAGTGAGCAGAAAATATTTAATACCGCTCCAATTGCAAGCGATGGAACGGCTGATACTTTATTTGGAAAGAATACAACCACAAAGTCTAGTGAAAAGAAATTTACAGCAATCCAGCAGTCTTAGAAGTTTTCATTTGGCAATGCTTCAGAATATAAGGGAAGAGTTTGAACACAATCTTGCCCAGCAATTATATGTTTCTGAAAAAACCTGGCAGCTTATTACTACTGCGCGGGAAGAATTGATCAAACAAATCAATCTGGCAGTTTCTAATTTGCCTGAAAGCGCAACGGCTGAACAACTTGCCAGTGTTTTACTAACCCTTGACATTACTTTTACGCAGCAAGCAATTCAGGAAATTAAACTTGAGTTCACGAAACTCTGAAAAAGTAAGGAGGCTGCCCTTTGCAGGACAGCCCCCATTTAGTTGATATAGTGACACTAACCTATCTGCTGATCATAAATTTGGAGGTTAGCGGGTAGTTGTTGGCAGTAAGTCGCATAAGATACATGCCATTATTTAAATTCTCAAGATTGATCATACTATTATTGAGACCTGAGACCTGACGACCAAAATCACGTTCTAATACTTTAGCACCTACCAGATTGAAAATCTCAACTTTAACGTTACTGCTGTTCGCTAGCTCATAGTTGATAGCAATCTGATTTGTGGCCGGATTCGGGAAAAAGCTCAAATCTGCAATCTCAGTTGACTCTTCGATGTTGGTA
>Ga0100391_1002747_pt1 | contig 18370 bp, 10 predicted proteins | sample CryGeymeta201515_FD_81541 | JGI IMG/M metagenome (GOLD analysis project Ga0100391, IMG submission 81541) | Groundwater microbial communities from Crystal Geyser aquifers in Utah, USA - Crystal Geyser metaG 2015-15 | ecosystem: Environmental > Aquatic > Deep subsurface > Groundwater | place: USA...
ACAATGAGCGCAAAAGTTTGCCAAGATAACAGCAAAGCTTTAATGAGTAACCCAAACTCTGCTCTTGGCAAATGGCTTTTGCGCGATGTTCTCAATCTTCCGGAGCGGGAAATGATGACTTACGACAAACTTCAGGCAATCGGGCTTGATGCCGTTGTTATCTACAAGACTGATAATAAAACTTACGACATTGATTTTACGCGTATTGGGTCATACGAAAAGTTTTTGAATGAAAACGGCGAATCCGGCGAGGAGGAAGCCTCTGACGATGATGAGGAATAATTGCTATGGACAAAATAACGAGAGAACAACGGAGCCGAAACATGGCGGCTATTCGGAGCAGGGGAAATCAGACTACGGAAATTGCTTTTTCAAAACTGCTTCGGGCAAACAAAATTACAGGCTGGCGCAGACATAGCCGCCGTGTTTTCGGCGTTCCGGATTTTATTTTTCAGAAAGAAAAGGTGGCGATTTTTATAGACGGCTGTTTTTGGCACGGGTGTCCGCGATGTAAAACACAGCCAAAAACAAATGCGGAGTATTGGAAACTAAAAATCGCCAACAATCAGAAAAGGGACAAGGAGGTCAAAAAACAACTTATTCGGGACGGGTGGAAAGTTTTTCGTTTTTGGGAACACGAGATTAAAAAGAATCCGAATCGTGTTATGAATAAGATTGTTTTTTGACCTTTCCGCCGCGCATTCAGGCGAGCAGGCAAAAAGTGGAGGGGGTTGGGGGGAGAAATGCCGCGCCTTCCGAGCGAAGTCCGCACAGCCCCGCCGCCTGCTCGTTCAGAGCAGAGCACCAATTACCTGCCCGCCGAAGCCTCGGCGCAGGCGGGGAAGAAAAAATCCGGCGCGCGCAAAATCAGAAATGCGAACAAAATTTTTCTTTGATGTGGCGAGCGTTAGCGAGCGGCGGCAGGGCGGAGCGTCAGTTTCGTTCAAAGAAGGTTCGCGCATATTCAAACAAAGGGCACCAAAACTAACTTTGTCGGAATTGACTGCTCCGCGCGGCGAAAGGTATGGAAACGTTGTTTCGCAAAGCGTAGGTTCGAGCCAAAGATTTCTTTTTTGGCAACTTTTTTATTCAAAATGTTGCTATCCCTTGCGATTTTGACGAGATAAACAAACTTGACTTTGCTTCGCTATTCTGGCTCATGATAAAACCCTTGACACTATTTTTTAGTCGTGCTATTATCACCACTGTTGTGGATGTTTTCACATTACACCACAAAACGGGTGTTTTTCCAAAATTTATCCCCCCCATATACCTTTGTAAAAAAGGTATAAAAATCAACCGCCAGAGCAGCACGCGGAACTTTTATACACCATTGATGCGAAGAGCAGCTCTACCATAACCGCCCATAAATCGTTAATAACCATGCGGCGGTTGCTAGTGAAGCTCACCATTCGCTACGTGTATTCCATGCGCAACAGCTTGAGCACCCTATCGCGAAAGTAATTATTCTTATCCGACCTTCCTCACGACAACAGTCGTTTGGGGTGGTTTTTTACGTATGCCCGCAAACGTCAAACGCCAGGAACGCCAGTTGTTTACCAAAATTCATGATACGATAGAGATACCCAATCTTATTGAAGTGCAGCAGCAGTCCTACGACTGGTTTTTAAAAGAAGGTCTCAAAGAGTTATTTGAAGAAATATCTCCCCTAAAAGATTTTACGGGAAAAGATTTGGAATTGCATTTCGGCAAGTACTATTTTGATGATCCGAAATTTGACGAAGCGACCAGCCGCGACAAGAATGTTACGTATGAATCTCCCCTGCGTGTTGAGGCGACACTGGTCAATGAGCGCACGGGCGAGTCCAAGAAACAGGAAGTGTATTTGGGAGATTTTCCTCTCATGACTGATAGGGGCACGCTCATTATCAATGGTATTGAGCGTGTGGTGGTATCCCAGCTGATTCGCTCGGCGGGTGTTTTTTTTACTTCGGAGTATATCAAGGGACGCAAGTACTACGGCGCAAAAATTATTCCCAACCGAGGCGCGTGGCTTGAACTGGAAACCGATGTACACAACGTCATCTGGGTGAAGATTGACCGTAAACGGAAAGTCGCGGTTACCTCGCTTTTACGCGCGCTTGGCGTTGGCACGAATGAAGAGATACTCGCGCGTTTTAAGGAAGTGGACTCGGCGGTGGACGTACGTTACATTGACGCGACGCTTGAAAAAGATGTTTCCACGAACGAGGCTGAAGGGTTGATTGAGGTATACAAACGTATTCGCCCTGGAGATATGGCAACTCCTGATAACGCCAAGACACTCATCCATTCCATGTTTTTTCGCTTTGATCGCTATGACTTCGGCAAAGTTGGTCGTTATAAGATTAACCAACAATTCGGACTCAACATTAAGAACACCAAAGAAAACCGCATTTTGCAAATTGATGATCTGGTGGAAATTATCCGCGAAATCATCCGGCTCAACCAGAACCAAAAAGAGGCGGATGACATTGACCATTTGGGCAACCGGCGGCTGCGTACCATCGGTGAGCTTGCCCAAAACAAACTGCGTATCGGCTTGGCGCGCATGGAGCGTATCGTCAAGGATCGTATGTCTACGTTTGATCCGCAGAACCTGACGCCGAATCGCCTCGTCAATGCGCGTCCGGTCATTGGCGTCATCAAAGAGTTTTTCGTTTCATCACAACTTTCCCAGTTCATGGACCAAACCAATCCTTTGGCGGAGTTGGAGCACAAGCGTCGGTTATCAGCAATGGGTCCCGGAGGACTTTCCCGAGAGCGCGCCGGATTTGACGTGCGCGATGTGCACCGCACGCACTACAGCCGCATCTGTCCCATTGCAACACCTGAAGGTCCAAACATCGGCCTCGTCGGACACTTGGCAAGTTACGCGCGGGTGAATGAGTATGGCTTTATGGAAGCGCCATTCCGCAAGGTTATTAACAAGGTGGAAAATGATCCCGCAATATCCGAAGGCGAACTGCTGCGCGCGGACGTTGCCGATCCGAAAACGGGAAAAATACTTGCACAATCAGGTGAAAAAATTACCGCAAAACTTGCCGCGGAACTCGCAAAGCACGCAAAAGACGGTTTGGATGCGTTAACGGTAAAAGCCCGGGTGACTAATGAGGTGGTATACTTGGATGCGTTTACGGAAGAACAACACATCACGGCTGCCGCGACTGTGCCACTGGATGATAACGGGTACTTCGTAAAGGATAAGGTAGAAATGCGTAGGTATGGTGAGCCGAGTTTTGACTCAAGCGATGCCGTGGACTACATGGACGTTTCACCAAAGCAGATTGTCAGCATTGCCACATCGCTCATACCGTTTTTGGAGCATGATGATGCGAGTCGTGCGCTCATGGGTACAAACATGCAGCGCCAAGCGGTCCCCTGTATTATGCCGGATGCTCCAGTTGTGGGTACAGGCGTGGAATATGCGGCTGCGCGCTATTCCGGACAACTTGCTTTGGCGCATGCTGATGGTATGATTACAGAGGTTGATGGTGACCACCTTACGCTGTTAACCAAAGACGGAGATTATAAAACCTATCAGCTCAATAAATTTGTGCGATCCAATGCGAGTACCTGCATTAACCAACATCCTATTGTAGCGAGAGGCGAAAAAGTGAAGAAAGGTCAGGTGCTTGCGGATGGTGCGTCAACCGATCAGGGTGAGTTGGCGCTTGGTCAAAATGTGCTGGTAGCGTACATGCCATGGGAGGGCAATAACTACGAGGATGCTATCATTATTTCCGATCGTTTGGTTGCCGCCGACCGCTTTACGAGCATTCATATAGAAAACTATCAGATAGAAGTTCGTGATACGAAGCTTGGACCCGAGGTTATTACTTCTGACATTCCCAACATCGGAGAAGAGCGGCTCAAAGATTTGGATGAAGAAGGTGTGATTCGTCTTGGCGCAAAGGTAAAGTCAGGAGATATTCTGGTGGGAAAGATCACCCCAAAGGGTGAAACAGAGCTCTCTGCCGAAGAAAAGCTGCTCCGTGCCATATTTGGTGAAAAAGCGCGCGATGTGCGCGACAGTTCGCTCTATCTGGAGCACGGCAGCCACGGTAAGGCGGTGCACATCAAGACGTTTTCCCGCGAAGAGGGTGATAAGCTTCCCGCTGGATGCAGTAGGATCATTCAGGTTGCCGTTGCGAGCTTGCGCAAAATTCAGGTGGGCGACAAAATGGCCGGACGACACGGCAACAAAGGGGTTATTTCCCGCATCGTACCCATTGAAGACATGCCTTTTCTGGCGGACGGCACGCCGGTGGATATTATTTTGAGTCCTTTGGGTGTCGTGTCCCGTATGAATTTAGGGCAAATTTTGGAAACGCACCTTGGTCTCGCCGCGAAATCGCTCGGATATACGATTGCAACGCCGGTCTTTGATGGCGTTCCCGAAGAGCGGATTCGTGAGGAATTGCAGAAAGCCGGGTATGCGACGGATGGCAAAATGCAGCTCTATGATGGCAAGACCGGCAAGCCGTTTGATAATCAAACAACCGTCGGCTATAACTACATGCTGAAGCTCGCGCACATGGTGGAAGACAAGATTCATCAGCGATCCATCGGTCCCTACTCACTCATCACCCAGCAGCCGCTTGGCGGTAAAGCGCAGTTCGGCGGCCAGCGCTTCGGTGAAATGGAAGTCTGGGCGCTTGAGGCATACGGCGCGGCACATACGCTGCAGGAAATACTCACGATCAAATCGGATGACGTTCCCGGTCGATCCAAAGCGTATGAAGCAATCATTAAAGGCGAGGAGATTCACAAAGTCAATGTGCCAGAATCGCTCAACGTGCTGGTGCGGGAGCTTAAAGGTCTCGGTCTTGATGTGCAGCTTATGCGTGATGGCAAGCAGATTGCGGAGAAACATGCAATTGATATCCAAGCTTAATTTCCACATATATGCTCGATCCAATCAAGTCAACAGATTTTGATGCCATACGCCTCAAAGTCGCGGGACCCGAAGTCATTCGCACCTGGTCGTACGGCGAAGTACTAAAGCCCGAAACAATCAACTACCGTACGCAGAAGCCGGAGAAGGACGGACTTTTCTGTGAAAAAATATTCGGTCCGAGCAAGGATTGGGAGTGCTACTGCGGCAAGTACAAGAAGATACGCTATCGCGGCATCGTTTGCGATAAGTGCGGTGTTGAGGTTACCCGATCTATCGTGCGGCGCGAGCGCATGGGCCACATTGAGCTCATTGCGCCGGTTGCGCATATCTGGTTTTTGCGTGGCGTGCCGTCAAAAATCGGTTTGGCGCTTGATCTCTCGGTGCAGAATCTTGAAAAGGTAATCTATTTCGCCAGTTTTATCATTACGCTGGTAAACGAAAATTTGAAAAAAGAAACGTTGGAGCAAATTAAGAGCGAGTACAAGCAGAAGAAAAAATCCATTGAGAGCGACTATACCAAAGCCGTAGAACGCGAACGCACCCAAGCCGGCGCCATGCACGCAAAACATGTGGATAAGCAGGATAAAGGTGAGGTTGACGATCTTGTCAGTGTAGCGATTGAAAAACTTGCTCAGCACAAAGAGAAGCAGCTGCGCGAATTGGACGAAGCGTATGCACAGGCAAAGAGCGATTTGGATATGTTGAAACCACTGACCATCATCACCGAAGCAGTTTACCACGATCTCTCACTCAAGTATGGCCACATTTTTGAAGCGGGGATAGGTGCAGAGGCCATACATAAACTCCTGTCGCGTATTGACCTGAATGCTGAAATTACAGTGCTTGAGGAAGCTGCGGAATCGGCGCAGGGAGCAAAAGAAGAGCGTCTGATCAAGCGCCTCAAACTCTTCAAAAATTTTTACAAAAACGATGTCCGCCCCGAATGGATGATCCTTACCGCTCTTCCGGTAATTCCTCCCGATTTGCGTCCCATGGTGCCGCTGGACGGCGGGCGTTTTGCCACATCAGACCTGAACGATCTCTATCGCCGCGTCATCAATCGCAACAACCGCCTAAAGCAACTTGTTGATTTGAATGCGCCTGAAGTCATTTGTCGCAATGAGAAGCGCATGTTGCAGGAAGCGGTGGATGCGCTGATTGACAATTCGGCTCGGCATGGCAAGACGGTAATCGCGTCAACTGGTCAGAAGCGCATGCTCAAATCTATCGCGGACATGCTCAAAGGTAAACAAGGTCGCTTTCGCCAGAACCTCTTGGGCAAGCGCACGGATTATTCGGGACGATCTGTCATTGTCGTCGGACCTCACCTGAAGCTCTCTGAATGCGGTTTACCGAAGCAAATGGCTCTGGAACTCTTCCGTCCATTTGTCATCTCACGCCTGATCGCCGAAGAGTATGTGTATAATGTGCGCTCAGGCAGCCGGTTCATTGAAAGCGGGCGGTCGGAAGTCTGGGATATTCTGGAAGATATTGTCAAAGATGCCTACGTATTTCTCAATCGCGCGCCGACCCTCCATCGTCTGGGTATCCAGGCGTTTAAGCCGGTACTGATCGAAGGTAAGGCGATCCAAATTCATCCGCTCGTATGCACAGCGTTCAACGCTGACTTTGATGGCGACCAAATGGCGGTGCATGTGCCGCTAACGGTTGAAGCGCGGGAAGAAGCGGCGACTATCATGCTTTCCAGTAACAACCTCTTAAAACCCGCAACAGGAACGCCGGTGGTAACACCAAACCAGGACGTGGTATGGGGTTGTTTCTATCTCACCTACAGTGATGCAGATGTTGATGCGGTGCAAGCGGGAAAGGTCAAGATGTTTTCCTCACCGGAAGAAGCAAAAGTTGTCTATGCGAATGGAGTTATCAAACTGCAAGATCCCATTGTCGTTCGTTTCGCGAACCCGAAAAAAACCATTATCAGCACGCGGGGAGAAACTGACTTTCCCGAGAATGGCATTATCACGACAACGGTCGGGCGCATCATCTTCAATGATATTATTTTAGGCGTGCTTCCCTACTACAACATGGTGCAGAAGAAAAAAGATTTGGGAGCGGCCGTACAGCGCACGCTTGAACTTGCCGGACAAGAAACAACGGTCAACTTTTTGGATGAGCTGAAAAATCTCGGCTTCGCATATCTCACCATATCTGGATTATCCTGGGGCATGGATGACGTACCTGAATTACCGGTTAAACAACAACTTATTGCGGAGGGCGATGCGGCCGTTGAACAGATTGAACAGCAGTACGCCCAAGGACTGCTTTCGGAAGAAGAGCGTTATGGCAAAATCATTGAAACGTGGACGCGCATCAAGGATGTCATTGTTACCGAGTGTAAGAAAGCACTGCCGGTGGGCAAATCCGCATACTCCATGATTGAATCCGGCGCGCGTGGCAGCTGGGGACAGCTTACGCAGATTATGGGTATGAAGGGACTTGTGACCAACCCTGCGGGTGCGATTATTGAGCTGCCGGTCAAAGCGAACTTTCGTGAAGGATTTGACGTGTTGGAATTTTTTATCTCAACGCACGGCACACGCAAAGGGTTGTCCGATACGGCGTTACGTACCGCGAACGCGGGATACCTCACCCGCCGCCTGGTTGATGTTGCGCAAGACTTGGTTGTGCGTGAAGAGGATTGTGGCGATGAGGAAGGTCTGGTGATTACGCGCGAGGAGAGCGATGAAATTGGAGATCTGATCACCGAACGGCTTGTGGGTCGCTGGGTTATGGAAGATATCAAGGATGAAAAGACCAAGAAAATTCTGATCAAGCGAGATACGTTGGTTACCGAAGGACTAAGCCGTAAAATTGCAAAAGGTGCTATAGCGAGCGCACGGATTCGCAGTGCCATGACCTGCAAGACGCTGCGCGGGATCTGTCAAAAGTGCTACGGGTATGACCTTGCCTTCAATAAACCGGTGAAGAACGGTGTTGCGGTGGGCATTATCGCGGCGCAGTCCATCGGTGAACCCGGTACGCAGCTGACCATGCGTACGTTCCACACCGGCGGTGTCGCAGGTGCCGATATTACGCAAGGCTTGCCACGCGTTGAAGAACTGTTTGAAGTGCGTCCGCCAAAACGCAAAGCCATTGTCGCCGATGTGGGCGGCGTGGTGTCGGTGATGGAGGGCGCGCGTACCGTGGTGGATGTGTCCGGCAAAGAGGTGGTTGCAACCGGATCCTCCCAAAAAACTATTACCATCGTTTCAAAACTTGATGAAGACGTGGTGGTTGCCGTTCCTGCGGGAGCCGACATCAAGGTAAAACAAGACGGCAAAGTAACGAAGGGCATGATACTGTTTACCACGAAGTCGGGAGAAGAGGTGATGAGTCCTTTGGACGGCGCCGTATCCAAGTTGGAAAAGAAGAAACTCACCATCACGGGTCCGCAGGAGCGCACCAAGGAGTATCTCATTCCGAAGGACTACGCGGTGTATGTAAAAAGTGGCGACTTGGTAGCTGCAGGCAGTGCACTGACTGAAGGATCACTGGATCTGCAGCAGATGTACCAACTGCAGGGAAAGTCCGCGGTGCAAAAGTATATCATCAAAGAAATTCAGTACATCTACGCATCGCAAGGGCAAAAGCTGAACGACAAGCACATTGAGGTCATTGTGCGCCAGCTTTTTTCGCGGGTGCGCATCAAAAAATCCGGCGATACGGATCTCCTGCCGGGCGAAGTGGTGGAACGCGCGGAGTTCTTGAAAGAGAATGCGCAGGCGAAGAAAGAAAAAGGCGGAGAGGCGATCGGTGAAGAATTACTGCTCGGTATCACCAAAGTATCACTTTCCACCTCCAGCTTTTTGTCTGCGGCATCGTTTCAAGAAACAGCACGTGTGCTCATCAACGCGGCGGTCAGCGGCAAAGTTGACCGTCTGGAAGGTCTCAAGGAAAACGTCATTATCGGACGGCTAATTCCTGCCGGAACCGGCTTTGAAGCATCACAGAAATAGAATACCAACTAGCTGATGGTGTAATAAAAATCCTCCGCCATTTCGGAAGTTCGGGGGATTTTTGCTACACAAAGCACTTATTTTTTGGTATACTGCAATGGCTCATAACACCTATGCTACACGCCAATGGGCATGAGTTTCAAATTTTAAGTTACCAAAGAAATGTTTTTCAGAAAAAAGAAAAAAAATACGCGAAACGGCTACGAAAGGCGCAAGCGTGCATCGTCATTTGAAGAGCGATTTAATTGGGAGCTGCCACCAGAAACGGTGAAGGGTATTTGGACGGTCATCTTTTTTATTATCGCGGGAATTTCCCTGTTGAGTTTTTTCGGCAATGCCGGACTTGCGGGGCAGTATATGACGAGTTTATGGAAGTATGTTTTCGGCCGGGGATGGTTTGCCGCGCCGTTTATTTTTTTCACGCTCGCGCTGTTTCTCCTGATTGAGCGGTTGCATCTCCATCCTTCGCGCATAACTGGTTTTTGCACCGCCGTGCTTGCGGTATTTGGTGTGCTGCATCTGCGCCTTAATCCTGAGGAGATGTATGTTCGCTTGGAAGATGGTGGCGGTATGTTGGGTATGCTGATTGCATGGCCACTTGTCAAGCTCTTTGGGTACTGGGGAAGCGTACTCATCCTTGCCGGCACTGGGCTTATCGGCATCTTTTTACTTTTCCATACATCATTTGTACACTGGGTTGCGCGCTTGCGCATGTTGCGCGCCACAGTACCGGAAGTACCTGTCACCGAAGCGGAGGATCATATTGCCGAAGAAGGGATTGCTGCGGAAGAAGGAGAAGAATACCAAGCGGATGCTGCGGAAGAAGGAGCGGATAGTAAGAAAGAGGAATATCACCCGGAAGATTGGCACGACCAAAAACAAGAAGATGATTTCGTACCCCTCGTTGTTTCGCGAAGATTGTCCGTTGATTTGCCACTCACCCTGCTGGATGATACAAAAAGCCAACCGCTCTCCAGGGACATTCGCTCTACCATGGAAAGCATCCAAAAGACGCTCCATAATTTTGGCGTTGTTGTGGAAATGGGTGAGGTGAGCGTTGGTCCAACCGTAACGCAATATACCTTAAAACCGGCGGAAGGCGTGAAACTGTCCTCAATCACCGCTTTGCACAATGACCTTGCGCTCGCGCTTGCGGCGCACCCCATTCGCATAGAAGCTCCCATTCCCGGCAAAGCTTTAGTAGGGATTGAGGTGCCTAATAAAACTGTTGCCACCGTGCGTCTGCATGAGTTGGTTGCCTCCGAGGATTTCAAGAAGCGCAAGTCAAACCTCATGATTTCGCTTGGCAAGGATGTAGCGGGAAATGGATGGCTGGCAGATTTAGGAAAAATGCCGCATCTACTTATTGCGGGTGCGACCGGTTCAGGAAAGAGTGTCTGTATCAATGCGCTTATTGTGAGCTTTCTCTATCAAAATACTCCGGATGATCTGCGTTTTATTATGGTGGATCCGAAGCGCGTGGAATTGCCAACCTATAATGGTATCCCGCACCTCTTAACCACCGTTATCACCGAAGTTAAAAAGACCGTGAATGCACTCAACTGGGCTTTGGGAGAAATGGATAAGCGACTGGGACTGCTCTCAAAGTTTGGAAAGAAGAATCTCGCAACCTTTAACAAAGAAGTGACCGGTCAGCATCTCCCGCACATCGTGATCATTATTGATGAGCTTGCCGATATCATGGCAGCAGCCACGAGAGACGTTGAAATGGCGATTATTCGCCTGTCGCAAATGGCGCGATCGGCCGGCATTCATCTGGTTGTGGCAACGCAGCGTCCATCGGTAGACGTGATCACCGGACTCATCAAGGCAAATATTCCGACACGCATCGCATTTCGGGTTGCATCACAAATGGATTCGCGCACCATATTGGATACGGGAGGCGCGGAAAAACTCATCGGCAACGGCGATATGCTCTACTTGGCCCCCGAGATCGGCAAGCCCAAACGTCTCCAAGGTGTGTATCTCTCCGAAAAAGAGATTGCCGGTGTTGTGGATTATCTCAAATCGCATAACGATGAAGGTGTTACGGCATATGACGAAACTATTACCGAGCACCAAAGTGCAGCCGGTTATGCGGGAAGCGACGGTGAGGATGATGATCTTCTTCCCGAAGCAATAGAGGTAGTCAAGCAGACCGGTAAAGCGTCTGCTACGCTTCTGCAGCGCCGGTTGAAAGTTGGCTACCCGCGAGCGGCGCGTCTTTTGGATATCATGGAAGAGAAGGGATTTATCGGTTCCGGCGAAGGCGCCAAGACACGTGAGGTGTATATGGAAGAGGTGGGAAGTTTTGAGAATGTTGAGGAAGAATAGCTTGACTTCGTGAGTCTGCAAGTCTTGCGAAGTCAGTATTTTGCAGGGAGTATCGTCATTATAATTGCTACGGTCTTTTTCCATGTTTCTCCATACCTTTATTCCAGGGCCAATTGCCTGGCATTTTGTAATCACGGTCGTCTACTGGTACGGTCTTCTCGTAACGCTTGGCGGTGTTGCTGGTTTTGTGTTGATTGCACGGCTGGCAAAAAGTATCCACTTCCCCTTGGCGCATCTTACGAACCTCACTTTTTATACCGTTATTTTCGGTTTTCTCGGCGCGCGCGCCTTCTACGTTCTCTTTATTGAGTGGTCGTACTACAGCACCAACACGGGAGAGATACTTAAATTTTGGCAGGGAGGCATTTCCATTCAGGGCGGCATCATCGCGGGAGCGTTTGTGGTGTGGCAATACGCACGACACTTTTCCGGGAAAATAAAAAATCAAGAGGTCGTTCCACTTAAAGTCGTTGCGGGTGAGAGTGGTGCGAACGCTAAACAAACTTTGGTTGACGAGAAAATTTTCCCCTTCACCTTCTGGCATCTTGCCGATATCATTGTTCCCGGTGTGGCTTTGGCGCAGGCAATTGGACGATGGGGGAACTACTTTAACCAGGAACTGTTTGGCAAACCAACCGATCTACCATGGGGCATTCCCATTGATGTGGTGAACCGCCCCTCGGTGTACGCCGATGCACGCTATTTTCATCCCACCTTCTTATACGAATCACTCTGGAATCTTGCCACTTGCATCGCGCTGGTTATGCTTTTCAACTCTATATATCATGCAAAATCTCCTTTTCGTCATTCCCGCGCAGACCTGTCTACCGGACCGGCAGGCGGGAATTCATTGAAAAACCTTAGCGGCCTTGTTGCACTTACCTATCTTATTCTCTACTCACTCGGACGTTTTCTCTTGGAATTCGTGCGTATTGATGAAGTACCACTCTGGTTTGGCGTGCGCGCAACGCAAGCAACCGCATTACTTTTCATCCTCTTTGCGATTTTGGTTGGATTTGGTATACTGAAGAAACACAAGGTACGACAGACGTAACACGACACACACCAATCAGGTCATTCCCGCGCATGACTGCCTTTCCGGTAGGCAGACGGAAATCTATAAAATTATGAAAAATAATCACTTTCTTAAAACCATGATTGCAGTAAGCTGCTTGAGTTTATTGCTTATTTCACCGTATATGGTTTTTGCGGAGAAACCAAATGAAAGTAATATAGGAAATACCTGCGGATCGTCATCCATAGCTAGTGGAGGGCTTGTCAATCCTCTTGGCGTATGCTCCATACCCCAGGCAATTGGTGTAGTGTTAAAATACATATTAGGCATTGTTGGATCGCTCGCTCTTGCCATGTTTGTTTACGGCGGGTTGATTTGGATGACCTCCATGGGTAACGCGGAAAATGTGCGCAAAGGGCGTGATGTGCTCATCTGGTCTACTATCGGACTGGTTATCATTTTCGGCAGTTACGCTCTTGTAACCTTTGTCCTGCAGATTGGCTCCTAGTTTTCAATTTATTTCCTCCGGATGAGATAATCTATACTCCAACATCCTTGTCATCCCATAGTCATTTCCGTCATTCTCGCAATCTCTTAGGTATTCCCGCGAGAGACCTGCCTACCGAACAGAAAGGCCGGAATCCATAATAAATCAAACCAAAAAAGCGGTAACCCCCCGCTTTTTTCTTTGGCACTCCTCACTTCCCGCACTTACCGCGGTTGCGATTGACAACATTTTCTATATATGTTACAATATTCTGTCGGCATATTTTTTGCCGCGAGTTTGATCTTTAAAATTAAATAATAAATATTTTCATCCACCACCTGTCAGGAGGAATCAATGAACATTTTAATTCTCGTCGTAGTGACGGTTTCGTACGTCTATGCAGCTCTTTTGTTGCTGCGGATAATGGGCAGATTTAACTTTTTCGTTACCCTTGTTCCTGAAGGGTACGCGAAAGCCATTGTGAGTGCTGAAGGTATGGAGCGGATGGTCATGCAGTGGGAAGGTCATACGTTTCACGGGAAGGTAAATAAAGCTCTTATCCCCCAATCCCCCCTCTCATACTGGAATGTAGTTGAAGATAAAAGGGCGAATAGAACAAGGAGTGTGTGGAGGATGGTGTTGAGTCAGTTAGGATTGAGGGGATTACGATGGGTGGGCATCCCCGGAGTTGTCAGTGTGTACACGTACAAATTCCGGTGGACTTCTCTGTTCCAGCAGGCAAATTTGCCGGAAGGAAAAGTAGTTACCCCACACGAAAAAAAGAGAATGGACAGGATCATTCTCAAGCCGGATGTGTACTACATTCGGCTACCAAGCGTTGAGGACCGAAATCTCATTCCCTTAGATTTGGACATTCTGTTAACTGTGCGTATTACCAACCCATGTCTGGCACTGTTTTTCGTGCAAGAGTGGTTGGAAATGATTACAAACAGGATTCTCCCAGCGTACCGCCGTTCCATTGGTACGAAGGAGTGGAAGATGCTGCAGGGTCAACTTGGAGATATGAGCGTTCGTGGCGGGACGCCCTCACCGCTTGCCACGGATCTTGCGGAAACTATACAGGAGCTGCTGCAACAATTCGGAACCGAAATTGTTGCAGCAGAACTTATTGATATCACCCCCGGGGGTGATCGTAAGTTAGAGTTGCTCGCGGCATCCACCGCGGAGTGGGAGGCGACGCAGCAAGCGAATGCTGCGGTAGAGAAGGCGCGTGGAGATGCAGCCCATGTCACAACGGTCTATCATGCCATCCAAGAGATGGGTGATGTGGGGTTGCAGGTGCGCGCCTTGGAAGCCCTCGAGGCAGCGGGTGCCAAGGAAGGAAACTGGATAATCCCGCTGGGTGGGTTGGGCGATCTGGCAACGCGTCTCGTTGGGCAGAAACGTGCAAAATCTTTGCTGGACGAGATTATCGCGCTCACCTCTGATGAGCGCGATAATTTGCTGAAACTTCTAAGAAAGGATGATAAATCATGAAAGAATTTTTTCATGAATACTGGCAAGTTCTGCCGGTGCTAATCATCATTTTAGCACCAGTATTGATCGCCATTGCGGATAGCATTCGCGAGGCGGAAGAACCACCGCAGGGTAAAGATAGGAAGAGCAAAGTGGAGAGGGTAAAGGCGCAGATAGAAAAATGGAAGGAAGGAGCATTCGCCGCGCCTTTGTTGTGGTACGCAACGTTCCTATGCGTACTGCTGCTCGCATTTCCGGAGAAGTTCAAGTTGTGGTATGGAAAAGATCCATTGCCACAACCCTCCTTTCTCTCTTTTCAGGTCTGCGTAGTTCTGATCGCGCTCACCTCAAAAGGGAAGGAATGGGCGCGGAAGTTCTTCATGTACGCCGCTATACTCCTGTTGCCCGTAGTACTTGTCGCGGGTAGCAGTCCTTTTCAGGATGAAGATGAGGAGGATGAAAAAGAAGTTACCCGCTCTGCGCAACAGGCAGAGCGGATGGTCTGGAAGATGTATCCGGAAGCCAGACCAAAAGTTGGGGAAAGGTGGAAAGTCCACAATCCCCATGTATACCCCATCCATGTCAGGATGGGAGTGTACCCGATTGGCACGCCTCAAGTACCCCCGGGCGAGGACTGGTTCCTCAACATAACCCGGGCGTGCGGAACACCTCCCTTTTATGTGCTACTGAAGGAAGGGGACGAGGTAACCAGTGTAACCATTGCACTGGTTAAGTAGTAAAATGTATATCCAAGGAGCGCGGGTTCGGTTCCAAACCCTACCCCGCTCCTTTTTTCTTTGTCTCTATTCCAAAATTTCCACAGGAGATTCATGTATCCAATCCTGCTTTACGCAGTTCACCTTGCCGGTCGTGCAACCAATAATTGTTGTAGTGGGAAGAATATTTTCACCCAAAATTTCCTTGGTGACAGATTCCTTTTTGAATCTCTGTTGTCACAGGGTTGATGGTGAAGAAATAGTGTACGCACGTTAAAGAACAAAATAGCAATTTCTATCGTCTTGGCGGACCGGACGGGACTCGAACCCGCGACCTCCGCCGTGACAGGGCGGCATTCTAACCAACTGAACTACCGGTCCTCCAAGGCGATAGAAATATGTGATAAAACGAAGTTTACCCAAAATATATTACTCCATAGAACGTGAGTAGTGTAGCAAGAAGTACGCTTTTTTGCAAGAGATATAAGGGTCTTAGCCATTTTTCCACAGATTTGCCGGTAGACAAAAATCATGCCACGTGCTATACTGCTTGCAGAAGTCAAAAAAACAGGCTTCAAAAATACAAAAATAAAAAAATATGCAAAAACAAAATATATTCTTGCCGAAAGGCAAGGTGAATACGCACCCTATCAAAGGTCTTGCACGCCGACTTTTTATAAAAGGATGGCGCCAGAGTAATGCGATAAAAGCAAAACCTTTGTTTTGCCGATCTGATTTATTTTCACCAACCGCTGCCGGGAAGAGGTAAGTGGTTTTTTGTTGTATGGAATTTGACGCTTTACAACCGCATGATATAATGATCACCAGAATCGCCTTTTTTCTTGGGGTTTTGGAGTATACCGAAGGGCTACGGGAGCTATGGATGCAAATGGCGCTTAAAATGTCTGAAGAAGCAAAAACATCTTTTGCGCACATGCTGGAAGAACTGTTCATTTTACAGCTGATCGATCGTGTTCCCGAAGAACATCAGGACTATATTATTGCCCGCAAACAAGAAGAATTACACGAACAGCAGGAAATAACCGTGCAAACGCAGGTTATCATGCAACTGGAGAGACTTGCGCCAAAACTTGCTTCATAACTTTTAATCATTTTTTATGGCAGAACAACAAAAACCTACATCCGAGGAGATGGGTGAAAAATCACAAAACAATAAGGAGTTTTTTCAAGAGCTCCACTCACTCGAAGAAATGTTTGATAGTTTAGATGCTGATGCTGATGCCGAAAATATTGACCTATTATTAAAAGATTTGGTAGAGAAAGCGGGTAATCAAGGTATATACCTTACTGATCAAGAAGATAATGAACTCCTCCGTGTGCAAAATAAAATAGCAGCTCGAACAACAGTAAGCGGCGCACTTACGGAAGGATTGAATGAAGTAACTCATAAGGATGTAGCTGTTTCTGATGATGCATGGCCCGGCAATAGCTTAGGGGAGGCCCTAGCACAGGAGCTGAAAAAAACTAGAAAAATGCGCGCAACATCAAAAATTGATGACCAAGGGGAACAACCAGAATTCATTGAAGGCATAGAAAGTACTCATGCAACGGAAAATAAAGAAGAAAAATTTCCTGAAAATTTTGCAGATAAGCTTACTGAATTGAATGAGCTTTGTGTCAACCGCACTTCTTCTGTTGATGCTATGGATTTATATACTGACACGCAACGTATGTATGCGAGCATGACCCCTGAAGGAAGGGGTAAAAGGACAAAATATAAGACAGAGGATTTTGCACGTAGAGTTCAGGCATGTAAAAAAGATACGAAAAATTGGAAGCCTGAAGATTTTATAAAACTTCTCGCAAAGCACTATACAGCCGCAACATCGGTATATGAACAGCAACAGAGTGAAGAAAAGAGCAATGGCGACGTAACCAGCACACCACATGATGTTGCAGAAGCGACTGAACCAATTATAGCCAGGGAAGGAGTCGGTGCAGTAAGTTCGGCTTTAGAAACATCATCTACAATAATATCTTCGGAAAACGTTTTGAAAGAGGATCATCCAGAGGCTGCTACTCCGACAAATGATGGAGTAGAAAGTTCTGCAGAGCCGATAGGACTTAACGTAATACCGGATATTGAGCCAAAAGAGCTTTCTGGTTATCGTGAGGAGATGCTGGTAAGTTTATCGCGTACCATAGATAGGCATGGTGAGGTGCTTGCGGAGGCTGATGAGGCAGTTAAACAATACAAACGCGAACAGGCTGCGGAAATTATTTTGCAAACCAACCCAGCATTGCGGAGGCTTGCACAAGAAGACAACAATAATTTTGCCGTGTTGGTAAAAGAATTTTCCGATGCGTTCAGCAAGGATTCAGCATATGCCGATGAACGGCAGGAATTTGACGTTGCAGGACACAAGGTATATTTGGATGACCAAATGTATGTTGCGGCACTTGGTCAGGTACGCCAGCGCGAATTTGCTGCCCAAGTGTATGGAAATCGCCATCTTTGGCAGATATTGAAAGAACTTCCCGGCAATCTCTCTACCAAGGAAATTCCCGATGTGGAAGCCGAGGTACAATCTCGGCAGAGCAAGCGCATGAAGAAAGGAAAAAAAGCTGGACACTATGCCACTACCGCAAAAGTACAAAAAATGCAGCACGAGCTGCTGGCAGCGGAAACTGCTGATGCCATGGTGGTTCTCGCCAAAGAAGATGTGGCGGCACACGCATTGGACACTGTATTGGATGAGCGGATACGCTTTGAAGATATTCGGGCAAAGAACAGCAAGCTGGACAGTGCAACCATAAATTTTTTGCGGGACAATAAGACATCACTACGGCTTGGCGGGGTAGTGGTGGCTGCCGGGCTTGGCGCTGCAAGCGGCGGACTCTTGGCGGGAGCGGTTGCGGGCGGCGTGCGCATTGCGCATATGAGTGTCGGCATGGCCGCCGGTGGCGGTTCCAAAAAATTGTTGGACTGGGTTGAAGATAAATGGCTAAAGGAACGCGATGCAGAAAGAGCGCAAGCGATTATAGATAAAGCAAGAACCGAAATAAGCGGCATCATCCGTGAGTTTGGCGCTGATCAGAAAAATGTGGAAGACGCGCATACTCAAGAAGAAAAAGCCGCGGCATTGCAAAAGCGTCAACAGACACGTAACAGTCTGACAAAAGCGTTTGCCGCCGCGCAGCATAAACTCTCCATAGAAGATGCACGTAAACTGCACCGCGAAATAGGTGAAACACTCGCGGCTTCTACTGCGGGCATAGTTATGGGGATGCAAGCGGGGGCATTTGTGGATCAATTTTTCCCGCAAGCTCCGGAAGATCCCGCAATACCTACCTCTGCACCAGATTCTGTAATGCCGGAAACTGTGTCCGGTGAAACGACCGCACCGCATGAGGCTATAGCGCCTGAAGTCGCGCCAATGGAAACGGGTCCTGTGGCAAGTCCGGTTGAACAAACATCAAGCACCGTTCAAACAGCTCAAGCTA
>Ga0100391_1002759_pt1 | contig 18339 bp, 14 predicted proteins | sample CryGeymeta201515_FD_81541 | JGI IMG/M metagenome (GOLD analysis project Ga0100391, IMG submission 81541) | Groundwater microbial communities from Crystal Geyser aquifers in Utah, USA - Crystal Geyser metaG 2015-15 | ecosystem: Environmental > Aquatic > Deep subsurface > Groundwater | place: USA...
CGCCTGTTCGATCAGCTTGCGCGCGCCATCGCGCAGGACGTCGGTGAACGGATCGGATGTAAAACCCGATGGATCGGGCAGTTGAGTGATGATAGTCTCTGACATGTGGCATATCCCTTTCTCGGCAGAGAAGTGACAGCGATCTCCAGCGTCGGGCGAAATTCCTCCCAAGAAACAACGCCGCGGATCTCGACAAGCGGGTCTTTCTTGGCGTCAAGGCTCGCATAGCGATCCGAAAGATCAAAGAACCGCATCTGCGCCATCGCCGCATCCCCTGTGCCGGTTCATCACATCATTGAAACCGCAGCGGCAGGGTCAGTCCAATTTTTCGAGGTGCCCTCAAAGAGAACCGCACGAAAGTTGGGGCAGCTTGGAATGGCCGCATTTCATGGCGGTGTCGAGACGTTGCGGTTCTCTGCGGAGAAAGGGAAATACCACTGGTCCCAGGGCGGCGTAATTGTTCTCGATCAAGGCGTGCGTATCCCGAATGGGGTAGCATCGCGGTGCAGGACAGCTTGAATGACATTGGCCCCTCACGGATTGGAAAGGCGACAGATGACCCGGAAGCCGTTGAAGACAAAAACAGAAGTACCGGCCATACTCCCCCCGGCGCTTCGCGTCGTACCGTCCCTGCCCGAATCGCCGGGGCCGCAGGACCACCCGCACCAGAACCTTGATCGCGGTATGCGCGCGGCGATGGCGCGGTTGACGGGCGGCGTTTCGTCGCATTCCTTCATCGACGCCTGGACCGACTGGGCGTTCCACATGAGCGAGGCGCAAGGGCGTCAGCTAGAACTTGTCGAACATGCCCAACGCAACGCGATCAAACTCATGGCGCTTGCCATGCCGACCAACCCTGACAGCGCACCGCCCTTTGCGCCGAAGCGTTATGATCACCGTTTTGACCATCCTGGTTGGCACAAACCGCCGTTCCAGATGTGGCAGCAGGGGTTTCTCGGGGTGCAGGACTGGTGGGATCATGCGACCGACCATTTGCGCGGCCTGCGCCCCGAGAATGCCGACCGAACGCGGTTCATGGCGCGGCAGGCGCTGGACATGGTGTCGCCATCGAATTTTCCGGCGCTGAACCCTGAAATCATCGCGGCAACCCTGGCCACCGGCGGGCGAAACCTGACCGAGGGTGCCGCGCATTTTGCGCAGGACATGCTGAAAACCGTCACGCAAACCCATGATCCGGCCCCCGAAGGCTATCGGATCGGACAGGATCTGGCCTGTACGCCGGGGGTGGTCGTGTTCCGCAACGATTTGTTCGAACTGATCCAGTACACACCCCAAACCGCTGAGGTGCAGGCCGAGCCGGTGCTGATCGTGCCGGCCTGGATCATGAAGTATTACATCCTTGATCTGTCACCGCAAAATTCCATGGTCAACTATCTGGTTGGTCAGGGGTTTACGGTTTTCATGATCTCTTGGTGCAATCCCAAGGCTGCGCAGGCCGATCTGTCGCTTGAGGATTATCGCGAATCCGGGGTGATGGCGGCGCTGGATGTGGTGAATGCGATTGTGCCCGACCGCAAGGTAAACGCCGTTGGCTATTGCCTGGGCGGGACAATGCTGGCGATTGCGGCGGCGACGATGGCGCGCGAACAGGATGACCGTCTGGCCAGCGTCACTCTGATGGCGGCGCAGGTGGATTTCGCCGAGGCGGGCGAACTGCTGTTGTTCGTCGATGAAAGCCAGGTCGCCTTTCTGGAAGACATGATGTGGGATCAGGGCTATCTCGACCGGCCGCAGATGGCGCGCACGTTTTCGACGATCCGGTCCGAGGATCTGATTTATTCCCGTGCGGTGCGGCGTTACTTTCTGGGCCAGGACGATCTGCCGACCGACATGGGTGTCTGGGTGGCCGATACCACGCGGATGCCGGCGCGGATGCATTCGCAATATCTGCGCAGTCTGTTCCTGGAAAACCGGCTGACGGCGGGGCGGTTTGCGGTCGCGGGGCGGGTGATCGCGCTGAAAGACATTTCCGCCCCAATGTTCGTTGTCGCCACCGAGGCAGACCATATCGCGCCCTGGCGGTCGGTCTACAAGACACAGCTTTTCACCGACTGCGATCTGACCTTCGTTCTGACCAGCGGCGGGCACAACAGCGGCATCGTCAACGAACCGGGCAATCCGCGCAGCAGCTTTCGCAGTGCGCGTCGCGTCAAGGGGGCCTTTTATGTCGGTCCCGATGAATGGCACGCCAAGGCGGCGCCCCAAAAGGGGTCTTGGTGGCCGGGCTGGAAGGATTGGCTGGACGGCAAAAGCAGCGGTCCTGTGCCGCCGCCATCCGGCGCCGCCGAAAAGGGCTTTGCGCCGATTGTCGCCGCGCCCGGAACCTATGTGTTTCAGACATGACCCTTTGCTGTGCGGTTCTGATCTGGATGACTTAAGTAAAGCGTAACACGCTCTAATCGCGTAGTTTTCCATATGTTTGGCGCAGCGTGTCGGCCAGACGCAAGGCAAGCGCCAGCATCATCAGCGTCGGGTTGGCATGGCCCGATGTGGGCAGCACCGACCCACCCGCCACATACAGCCCGGCAACCCCGTGCACGGCGCAGTCACCATCGACCACACCGGTTCTGGCGCTGTCAGACATTCGAGTGGTTCCCATGGAATGCCCCAGGTCAATGGCAACGGCGGCCTGCGGGTTTCGCGCGCGCACCCAGTCCTCAAGGATCGGTGGCGGAAGGCCGGCGGCGGTAAAGCTGTCGTACAGTTGCAGCGCGATCGTTTCAAGGTTGCGCCGCGCTGCATCGCCCGGTGTCCAGGCCACCCTTGCGCGGGGCAGGCCCAGGGCATCAGGAGTGTCGGACAGGGTTACCCGGTTTTCGGGGTCGGGGGGTTGTTCTGTTGTTGCTTCGAACCGCAGGCCAGACAGTTTCAGGGGCAGCTTGCCGAACTGATAATCCTGCGCCACAGTGTTGGGAAACAGCCTTAGGGCAATGTCAACAGTGAACCGCGTCACCGTTTGGGGCAGAACCCCCCGTTCAAGCGCGCGTGCCGCAACGCCGCGGGCCAGGCGCACCGGGCTGCGCGCGACCGACAGCATATCGTCGAGCGGCGCCTTGCTGCGCCGGCGGGCCAGACGGCGCAGGGCCGAGAACGGATCGTCGCTGGCGCGTTCCTCGGTCACGAAGACGGCGCCGTTCAAGGTGTGGTGCGCGCGCTGATACGCCTCGGACAGGGCCAGCCCGTGCATGAAGACATGGGTCCGCCCCGCACCACGAAACCCGAACAGGCCGAACCGCGCCGCCATGTCGGAAATCTGTTGCGGGGCGGCCCGGGCGATCGTGGCGGTGGGGTGATCCATCAGGCAGCGGCCGACGCGATCATGCCCATTGCCCAATCCCGCCGGATTTGCATCGCGCGACAGCAGCAAAAGCCGGGCGTTTTCAATCGCGCTGGCCGCCAGCACACAGGCCGCGGCGCTGACCGTCACGCGCCGCCCGCCCAGCGATTGCGCCATCAGTCCGGTGCAAGCCCGGCCATTTTCGGCGCTGCACAGCCGGGTGACTGTCGCACCGGTCAGCACATCGACATCACCCGGCGGATCAGCCAGAAAATCGCCACCAAAGCGCATGATGTCGGTGGGCGTTCGGCGCGAGCGGGCAAATTGCCAGAACGTCGATTGAAAGGCCGTGCCGTTCAGGGGCGGTTCGGGGGGGCGGCGCCCCATATGCTGCCAAAGACGTTCATCATAAATTTCCGGCCCGAGGTTCAGCAGGGTTGAAGCGCGCGTGATAAAGGGCGCCAGCGTATCGGCCCCGACGGGCCAGCCCGACAAGGGCACCCAATCGCGCGCCGCAAAATCGACCGGCCCGAAGGGGGCCGATTTGCCGGCCCAGGCCTGTGTCGATCCGCCCAGCCCCCGGCACCTGACGCCATAGGGTTGGGCCGCACCGTTCCACAAGGTGGTCAGGTTGCGGTGGTATTTGTCGCGCTGGTCAAACTCGGCCTGCTGCCATGATCCTTCGGCCATTTCGACAGTGTTCAACGCATTGTGCCCGGCGTCTTCGGCGGTGCCGCCGCTTTCAACGATCAGGATTTTCAGCCCGCAGCCCGACAGCGCCCGCGCGATGGTCAATCCGCAGGCCCCGCCCCCGACAATGGCGATGTCTGTAGTCAATTCTGCATCGTCGGGGAAATCGTTCAAGTTTTGAAATGACATGAGAATACCGTCCAAAAGACAAGGTTTTAGAAGAATAACAACAGCAGTCTGTCTTGACAGCCCTTTGTTTCGGGCAAAGTGGTATCTCATATGAATTTTGCAGCCACGGCAGGCCAAAACCAGACCGTCAATTTCAGGAGCGAATATGGTAAAGCTCGGTGTTCGTGAATGGCTTGCCGTCGGGCGGCTATTTCTCAATGGTCATCTGTTGCGCACCGACGACGGTTTGCGCCTGTGCCGGCGGTTCGAGGCCGAGCTGGCCAAATTCACCGGGGCCGAACATGCCCTTGCCGTCAGCAGCGGCACGGCAGGTCTGATCTGTGCCTTGCAGGCCTGTGGCATCGGGCCGGGGGACGAGGTGCTTGTGCCTGCCTATACTTGGATGGCCACGGCGGGGGCGGTTCTTCTGGTGGGGGCGGTGCCCGTACTGGTCGAAATCGACGAAACGCTGACGATGGATGTCGCGGATCTGCGCGCCAAACTGACGCAGCGCAGCCGGGCCGTTATCCCGGTGCACATGATCAACCGCCCGTGTGACATGGATGCGATCCTCGCCCTGGCGCGCGATCATGGGTTGCGGGTGATCGAGGATGCCTCGCAGGCGGTGGGCGTGCGTTACAAGGGGCGGATGTGCGGCACCATGGGCGATGCCGGCGTTTACAGTTTCAACCAGCACAAGAACATGACCTGCGGCGAAGGCGGCGCGATCCTGACCAACGATTCGCAGATACACGCCCGCGCGCTGAACGCTCATGACATGGGCCTTGCCTATCGCAGCGACGGGCCGGGCAGCAACACACCGATCTTCGTGGGTAACAATTATCGGATCAGCGAAATTCAGGGCGCCATCCTGCGGGTGCAACTGTCAAAACTGCGCCGGCGGATCGACGGCATGAAACGGCGGGTGGGCGCGTTTGACCGGGCGCTGCGCGCTGCGGGCTTGCCGATTGCCCCGCATCACGACCGGGACGATGCCTGCGGCATCGCGCTGACCTTCGCGACCGAGGACGCGGCCATCGCCTTTGGCCGCCAGCGCGGCGTGCGGCGGTTGTTCGACAACTCGAAACACATCTTTACCGAATGGCACCCCATTCTGGACCGGCGCATGTCCCATCCCGATCAGAACCCTTGGGCCTGGGCGAACGTGGCGCCGGACCGCGACATAAATCACTGTCCGCGCACGCTCGATCTGCTGCGGCGCAGCTGCGCGGTGAACCTGATGATTGAACGGCCGCTGTTTGTCGCACAGATCCTGGCGCGGCGCCTGGCGGCCTGAAAACCGTCAGGCGGCCCCGAACAGCGCCTGCCAAACGGCAATGTCGGGCGCGCAGACCGCTTCGACCGCGCGCCGCTGATCCGGCGTCAGATCGGTGCCCGCCACAAAATCATGGCTTTTGTGGGCCTTGTTTTCATGGCCGATCTTGATGCGGATGCCCAGTTCGCGCTTCAGGGCGTCGGAAAATCCGCCCAGATCGTCGAGCCGCCCGACGATATCGAGCTTTTTCAGGTTGGCAATCGCCGCCGCAATCGCATCGGGGGCATGGATGTCGGCGTCGAGGGGGAAATCGGCGAAGATCTCGACATATTCCGCGCCCATCCGATGGGCACGGTCGCTGTTCAGGAAGGCGTCGAAATCCTCTTCGATGTGACCATGCGATCCGGGGCGGCGGCTGCTCCAGTTGTAATGCGAAATGAAGCGTGACACCGGTTCGCGCAGGATGGTGATGAATTTGTAACGGTCGTGAAATTCGCGGTAGGCGATATTGGAAAACGGCACATGCAGGGAAATGCAGCGGATGTCGTCATACATCAGGTACAGCATCATCTGTTTGCGCAGGTCGATCACGTCGATCAGCATCTGTTCGGTGTCATCGCGGCCGCTAAAGGCCCGAAACGCTCGAAAACTGGGCTCGGGTTTGACCGTGGCCTGACTGGTCAGATAGCGTTTGCGCAGAGCGCGCGCCACTGAGGTGCCGCCGCATTTGGGAACGTGATGAAACACGAACCGCTGGGGCGCGGTGCGATCCAGAAACGCCCGGTTGAGTTTTCTGATCCGACCAATTGAATCCACGTTTCCGTCCGCCTTTCGCAGGTGTTGCGCTGTGTCCAGCGCATCAGGTTCAGGGCTGCGGCGTGTGATCTGCGCCGCGCGCGTCAGTGTGGCGCAGAAGGCCGCGCACCGCCAGCGCCAGCGCGGAAATATGCACCAAAAAGGCAAGACACATGCCCCATGCAATGCCGTTCAATCCGCCCAGGATACCACCGACCAGACATGCCAGAAACATCGTCAGAACCGATCCAACCCGGATCAGCAGGTTCCGCCGGTATTGACGGCCGGCAAGAAGGCACATCTGAAGCGTCAGAACAACGGCCCGCAGCGTGGCGGCAAGCACGCAGATAGCCAGCAGATTGCCGAGGTTCGCATAACCCGCCCCGAACACCGCCCGGATCAGCCAATCGCCCAGAACGACACTGACACCGACAGCACAGAATGCGAAAACCACCAATGCAATCAGGATCTTGCGCAGGGCATGGCGCAGTGCGGAATGGCGGCGTTCGTCAAGGAACAGGCTGAACCGCGAGGTCAGCGATTGCATTGCGGCCATGGTCACCGTCGAGATCGCCTGCATGGCATAGCCGACGACGGTGAACTGGCCCAGGGCGATGACGTTCAACAACCAGATGATCGCATAGCGGGGCATGTTGCCCTGCAAGGCGGATAAAAGCCCGTTCAAAGCCAGTGGCAGCGAAATTTTGGCGAGGTCGAGCATGCGCGCCAAATCCCGCCCTTCGCGCGCGCCCTCTTGCCGCCACAACCGGCGGGCGCGCAGATGGTCGACACCCAGGGCCACTGCCGCCCAAACAAGAAACTGTGCCAGAAACGCCCATTCGACCCCGACACCATTCATCAGCAGCACCACGAACAGAACCGTTCCACCAATGCTGCGCAGAATCAGTGAACCCGCCACAAGGTGCATCCGGTCGAACCGTTGAAACACACCATAGGACAGATCCGACAGACATTCGGCGGATTTGGTGGCGCCGAGGATCAGCAGGATGGTCAGGGCGCTGCCTGAAAACGCGCTGAACCCGATCACCAGAACAAGTGCAAAACCCAAGGTGACCGAGATTGCCAAAAGGGTGCGGAAATCCTGAAAGCTGTAAACAGACCGTGCCGATGCTGCCACGTTCACCCGGATGCTGAGATCGAAGAAAAAGAACACCGGTATGACCACGGCCGAGGCCAGGCCGAAAAGGCCCACCTCTTGTACCGATGCGAACCGGGTCAGCGCCAGCAGGGTCACGAACTGGCTGGCAACATAGATCAACTGCCCAAGGATGCCCCAGCCCAAAAGCGTGCGCATTCCGATTAACCTGGGGGTGTGCGACGGACCGGTCAGGATACGTTTCCCCGGACAGAGGCCGGTGTGGTGCGCAATTCCAGCACGCGGTTCGGGGTGCATCGGCCGCGCAGCAGATCGCGCAGCGCGGTGACGTTGCCGCGCAGCCGCCCGCGCCGGTCGATCCAGGGTTCCGGCCGCAGCGATCTTGCCAGATTGGAGAGAATATTCTTGATCATGATCTTCAGAACCGGGGCGCGGCTGACAAATCCCTTGCGGATCATGTGAACAGGGTTGGCGATTTGTGAATAACCCAGCAACAATCCGGCGGATCGGCCTTGTTTGGTTCCAAGATGGACACCGACAAGGCTGTCGTCGCGCACGATTCGCCCGTACCTGGCCATGCGTTGCGACAGGTCCATATCCTCAAGCCAACCATACAGGGGCAGGGCTTCGTCAAACAATTCAGGGGGCGCGGCACGGATCGCCATATTGCAGCCATAGACGGAATACACCTCCTGGATCTGCGGATCAGGGGCCGTTTGCGGGGCTTGTGCCAGTATCGCCAGACCCTGTTCATGGGTGTATCCCGGTCCGTGGATACCATCGGCCAGCACCCGCCCGGTTGCCATCACAACATCGGCGTGCCGGGTGAAAAGCCGCCGCAGCGCCGAAATATATCCGTCGGCAATCAGAAAATCATCGTCGAGAAACAGAATGATCCCGCCCGGCTGCGGCGCACGCAGCACCGCATTGCGCTGCACGCACGACCCTTTCGGCCCGCTGACAATCTTGATCGGAAAGGGCAGCGGCGGCAAGCCGGCAAGATCGGCATCGCCGGGCTGTGCGATACTGAGAATCACCCGGTCGGGGGGGTCTTTCTGGGCTGCCAGAATTGCAATCGTCCGGCCAACGATGGTGCAACGGCCGGTAGTGGCAATGGCCACTGTCACCCTCGGATTGTCTGGCATTCGGATCACTTTCATACCGGGCAGCTTTGGTTCGCCGACCTGTGTCGTATTCGTATTACGACAGCCATCACATGACCAGATGCGCAAAATGCGCGGCTTCGCTTATGATCTGACGGCTGCCCCGATACATGGTTGCGGTTTCGCACAGAAGGGCAAACAGAAGGGCGCTGAAAACTGCGGGGTGATTGGCCTGAAAGGCCGCCAACCCCGTGCGCGACAGCCAGCGCGCAACCGGGCGATGCAACAGCACGGCGATGACGCCGCCGATGATCGCCCCCGCGATGATGTCTGACGCCCAATGAAAGCCGAGGATCAGCCGTGGCAGGCTGATCACGACCAGCGCGTGCAGCATCAGAACGACGCCCGCCTGACGGTGATATATCAAGACGCTTGAGGCCATGGCAAAAAACATCAGCGCGTGATCGCTGGGATAGCTGCTGTCATGTTCCAACACGTCCGCCCGCAGATCACCGGCCAGCACAAGGTCAAGACCATCGGTGTGCAGCGGCCTTGGCGAAAACGGCAGCACCATTTGCAGGATACGACCCAGAAATATCGCTGCGAACACGAGAATCAGAGTTGTATAGACGTTGGTGCGCCGCACCGTATCGTCGGCTGTGCGCGCCGAAAGGATCATGACAAGGATGCAGGCGGCGAACAGGCCTTTTACAAGATAGGATTCCTGTACAAAGTCGAGCAGAGCGTCGAAGGTGATGGAATGACCGACAACTTGGTTAAGCGTTTGGGCCAGGGTAAGATCCATCGGGGTGCGCCTCGCGTGAAAGTCATGAAACTGTTACATTGAAATGTCAGCGAAGAGTGACAGTCCATGGCTTTTTTCACGGTCATTTTGCGGCGCGAAGGTTTTGTCGCCAGAGGTGCCTGTCTTTTATTTACCTGTCGGGCGCCGGTGGTTAGGTTTCGGCGTCAAAGAAGGATGGCTTGGGGCGGGGTCGGACGTGGTGCAAGATGCAGATCAGGGCCGGCGGCGCATCGACACGGTGCTGATCCTGGGCGATTTTGCCGACATCAATGGCGGGCAGGCAAAGGTTGCCATTGATTCCGCGCTTTTGTTGGCGGGGGCAGGGGTGAATGTCGTGTTTCTTGCCGCCGCCGGGCCGGTTTCGCCGGTTCTGGAACATCCCCGGATCAGGGTTGTCTGTCTGGGTCAGAAAACCCTGATCGACAATCCCAGCCGCCTGAACGCGATAGTGTCGGGGCTGTGGAACGCCGCCGCTCTGAAGGCCGTGCGCGCCGAGATTGCGGCGCTTGATCCGGCATCCAGCGTGCTGCATTGTCATGGCTGGGCCAAGGCGCTGTCGCCCTCGGTGGGGCGGGCGCTGGCGTCGGCGCCGATACCGGTGCTTTACACGATGCACGAATATTTTCTCGCCTGTCCGAATGGTGGCTTTTTCGATTATCGCAGTCAGACAATCTGTACCCGGCGGGCACTGTCCCTTGACTGCATCACAACAAATTGCGATTCGCGCCATGTTTCTCACAAGGTGTGGCGGGTGGCGCGCGCGGCCATTGCGCAAAGCGTCGGGCGGTTGCCCGGTGGGCTGACGGACATCGCCTATATCTCGCGCACCCAGTTGCGGGCGATGGAACCCTATCTGCCGGCGTCGGCGCGGCTGCATACGCTGCCCAATCCGGTGTCTGTGGGGGGCGCAGCGGTGGATGTGTCGTGCAATGATGCCTATGTCTTTGTCGGGCGGCTTGCCCCCGAAAAGGGTGGTCTGCATTTTGCCCATGCGGCGCGGGAGGCAGGCGTGAAGGCGGTGTTCGTCGGCGATGGCCCCGAGGCGGCGGCGATCCGCGCGGCCAACCCCGAGGCGACGATCACCGGATGGCTGTCGCCCGCGCAGGTTCAGGATCAGCTTTCGGCGGCGCGCGCGCTGGTGTTTCCCAGTCTTTGGTACGAAGGTCAGCCACTGGTCCCGATCGAAGCGCTGATCCGCGGCATCCCGGTGGTGTGCGGAACCTGGAGTGCCGCGTCCGAGGTGGTGCGGGATGGGGTGAATGGCGTGATCTATGACCGCCCCGATGTGGCGGCACTGGCCGCGGCGCTGGGCCGGGTGGCATCGGTCGGGGCGTTTGACGCGACCGAACTGGCCGACAGCGTGTCGCCCACGCGGCATCTGGCCCGGCTTCTGGACATCTATGACGCGATGCTGAACCCCGTGGCGTGACGGTTGCGGATTACGCCCATGATGACAGGTCCAACCCGTATGCCTCGGCCAGTTGCCGGTTAGCGGGGGCAAATTCGGCCCGAATGCGTGCCATTATATCGGCATCCGTGGTGCGGGACGGGGCGCGGGTGTTCAGGCTGCGGTACAGCCGCCGGGTGACATCATACACCCGCCCCTTCGGCAAACGATCGCGCAGCGCGATGTTCAGCCGCTGTAAACTGCGGTTGACCGGAACATAGCTTTCATTTTCGGCCTCGAAGGCATAGCTGTCGTAAAATGCCGGGTCGATCCCCGCCCAGATCGCCAGATCGGCCATGAAGGCACGCGAGTCACGGCGCAGCGCGTCAAAGGTGCACACCTTCATCCGATCGCGCCCCAGCCTGTCGCGCCATTTGCCCAGCCAATCGACATAGCGGGCATTTTGCAACGCGTCACGGGCCAGCTCGTTGCCGCCCAAATCGTGGCTGCGGCTCTGGATCGCCTTGAGATAAGCCTCGAACGTCATACCGGCCGGAACCGCCGACCAGTTGTTGCGGAAATAGGTATAGGTCGAAAGGATTTGCGCCGCCGGTTCGCGCAAAATGAACAGACAGCGGGGCCGGGTGGGCAGATCGGGAATCCAGTGCAGTGCGGTGCGGCTGTAAATATTGCTTGCCGTCCCTTCCAGCAGCAGCCGGGCCTCTGGCGGCACCGGGCGGAACGCGGTGCGCAGCGCATCGAGACCAGTGGCCACGTTGAAGGCGGGCTGAAACACATGACTGTCCGGATCGGCGAAAAAACATGTCTCTTTTGGCGTCGATCCGTGGGCCTGTGGATGATCCGCAAACCAACGGAACACCGAGGATGTGCCAGATTTCGGGGCGCCGGCAATGAAAAGCGACGGCAGCGCGTCCAGAGGTTCAGTCATTGTCGTGTCCTTTGGTCAAACCACGGATGTGTTGCGCCATTTCGGCGGTAAACCGGTCCAGCGTGAAATGCGCCTGAAACGCGGCCAGTGCGCGGGGGCGCATCGCGGCCAGATCCGGGCGGCGCAGGCCTGCCAGCAGCGCGCTCAGGTCATCCTCGTCCAGATCGAAACCGGCACCGCAGCCGTTGCGCTCAAGAAATCCATCGGTGGCGCAGCCGCTTGAGGCAAAGACCGGGCTGCCGTTGCGCAGAGCCTCAAGCACGACCAGCGGCATCCCCGCCTCCCATCGGGAGGGAACGATCAGCGCATCGGCTGATTTGCAATAACTGTCGATCTGATCGGGGTTGGCCCAACCATGATTGGTCACACCGTCACGCGGTTCCGGCGTGTCACCGCCCCGCACCGCGCCGCCGACCAGATGCAGGTGCAGGCCAGGGTTCTGCGCCCGCGCCCGCGTGAAGGCGGGCAAAAGAAGATCCAGCCCCTTCTGGCGATCAAACCGTCCGACAAACAGAAGATGGGTCTCGTCCGTTGATGCCCGATCAAACAGATCGTCCGGCGCCTGCGGGTCAGCCGCCGGCACCGCGTGTTCCACCACGATTTGCCTGCCGCGATAGCCAAAGCGCCGCGCGGTGGCGGCGTCGTTCTGCGCCACGTTGATCACCAGATCCGCAAGGCCGCACAGATTGCCTTCGACGGCGCGCACCATGTGGCCTTTCCAGCTGTTGGCATCCTGCGTGGCGATGGCCCAACAGTGGGCGCAATAGATTGCGGGCGTTTTGTCCTGCAAAAGCCGCAGCACGACAAGCGGCAGCAGGGAAAACGTGCTGTTGAAGAAATAGATGTCAGGCTTGCTGCGTTTACGCTCGGCAAGAAAGGCCCGCAAAAACGCAATCAGGGCAGAACCGCCGCGCCGTTCGCGGTGAAACGTCAGCACATCGGCCTCGGGGCCAAGAATGTGACGATCAGCATCGGGAAGCAGGACACGGCAGGCAATCCCGTGATCGGCCAGGGCCAACAGATTTTCCTGATACCGCCCGACGCCGCCACTGGCGGTTTCACAAAGGCTCAGCATTGAAAGGCAACGGGCATCTGGCATCTTCAGGCCTTTGGTTTCGGGGAACGATTCGCGGCTTTCACCGGCGCGTGCCTCTTGTTTCAACGGTCCTGACGTGGCGTCGCCCGTCTTGATTGTTTGCACCTTCAGCACAATTTCCAGGGCAGGCGTGCACTGTCGCGGCCGTCAAGGAAATTTTGCCAACAAAAAAAATAATTAACAGGGTGTTACTAGCTGGCACCCATGAAACATGAAACTATCAATTATGGAAATTAGAAGGCAAATATGTGAGACGGGTGCTGCGATGATGATGCAAAAAAAGTTGCCAGAGGTGCTCTCGAGGCCGCTGGTCGTGGTTGAGGGATCGAACCACCCCCATTTCAACGAATTTTACATGAAATATTCTAAAAGGTGGCTCGATTTGGCGCTTTCCGCGCTGATTCTCGTCATCGCGGCGCCGATCATGGTGTTTGTTGCGATCCTCGCTGTGCTTGATGGCGGGCCGGCGCTGTTTGGCCACGAACGGATCGGACAGTGTGGTCAGCGGTTCAAATGCCTGAAATTTCGCACCATGCGTACCGATTCCGCCACAATTCTTGCCCATTTGCTGGCCAGCGATCCGAAAGCAGCGGCCGAGTGGGCGCGGGATCACAAGCTTGCACACGACCCGCGAATCACCCGAATCGGCCGGTTTCTGCGGCGGACAAGCTTGGATGAACTGCCGCAGTTGATTAACGTGATCCGTGGCGAGATGAGCCTTGTCGGCCCGAGGCCGGTCACCGAGGAAGAACTCGGCAAATATAGCGGGCACCGTCAGAAATATCTGGCGCTGCGCCCCGGTCTTACCGGGATCTGGCAAGTTCATGGCCGGGGCACTGTAAGTTATGAGGAACGGGTCGATATGGACGTGCACTATTACAGGACCGCCAGCTTCTTCGGCGACATGGTATTGTTGTTTCAGACGGCGGCAGTGGTCGTAGAGCGCAGGGGGCAATGACACAGTCGCCTGACAGGAATGGTGGGCGGCCCCGTTACGGGGCACCGGCGAACAGCGAGGTTTCGCTGTCCGAGGTGTTTCGTCAGGCGCTGCGGTTTTTGCGCCGTCACCTGTGGCTGATCCTGCTGTTTGGCTTCTCGTTCGCCGTTCTGACGCTTGTTGCGACCCAGCGGATGGAGCGGCTGTACAAAAGCACGGTCCAGTTGATGATCGACCCGGTGGCGTCCAGCCCGATCGAGGCGGAAAGCGCCGGTGTCGTCACCGCCGACACGGCCTATGTCGACGGGCAGATCCTGTTGATCGAGGCCGACGACACGCTGCTGAATGTGGTTGCGCGTGGCAACCTTACCGAGATCGCGTTCTTTCAGGCGCAGCCGGTGAATATCGTTCTGCGGTCGATCTCGGCGGCCAAGACGATGATCCTCGGGTCCGCCTCGGATGACCGCAGCCGTCCCGCCGGTGGGCCCAGCCGCGCCGAGATTGTCGCCAAGAACACTCTTGCGAAGGCGATGAGCGTTGAGCGCGAAGGCGACACCAATGTCATAACTATCAGTGTGCGTGCGAATTCTCCGGGGCTGTCTCAACGCACGGCGGCGCTGGTGGCGGAAACCTTTGTCGACATCCGCTTGGCGATGCGCCGGCAGGACGCGGCCGCATTCAGCGACTGGATTGCTGGCCGGGCCGAGGAACTGCGCCAACAGGTGGGCGACGCCGAAGCGTCCGTTACCGATTACCGCATCGCCAACGGCCTTCTGAATGATGGGGACGGCACGTCGCTGACCGCGCAGTTGTTGACTGAGATCAACGCGGAACTGATACGGGCACGCGCGGATCTGGCCCAGAAAACCGCAGCACTGGACCGTGCGCGCGTCGTGCTGGAGGAGGGTGGCGACATCCTGAGCCTGCCCGAAGTGCAGCTGTCACCGATCGTCAATGAGTTGCGCAACCAGATGTTGCTTCTTGAGCTGCGCGAACGGGATTTGAGCACAAGCTCGACCCAGTCGAACCCGCGTCTGGTGCAGGTTCGTCAGCAATACGACGCCATGCGCGATCAGCTGGATGCAGAGGTTGCGCGCATCGTTGCGACCCTGGCCAATGAGGTGCAGACCCTTGAAAGCCGCACCGCTCTGCTGGGCGAGGCTCTGTCGCAGGCCGGCGGGCAAACCCAGGCCGAATCCCAGGTTGCCGTCGGGCTGCGCCAGCTTGAAAGGGTGGCCGAGGCCCTGCGCCAGCATTACCAGCGCTATCTTGACAATGCCGGTCTTGCCGCAGAACTGAATTCGTTCACCACCAGCGGTGTGCAGGTCATGACATCGGCCACAGTTCCGATCGAGCCGTTCTATCCGACGGTGAAGGTTTTCGTCATCATGAGCTTTCTGTTGGGAAGCAGCATCGGTGTTATCGTCGGGCTGTCGCGCGAGGCGCTGGATGGCACCTTCCGCTCGGTCCAACAGATCGAAGATCTTCTGGACACGCGGGTCCGGGCGCAGATACCCAAGCTGAAATCAGGCGCCGACATTCCCGGTATCGTCGCCATCGAGCCGTTTTCGCCGTTCAGCGAAACAATCTCTGCCCTGCGCTATATGCTGTTCTCGGCTGGTTCGGAGGATGGGCGTGCGCCTGTGTTCCTGCTGACCTCGAATGCGGCGGGCGAGGGGAAAACCTCGATTGCGTCGTCGCTGGCCCTGTCGGCCAGTCTTGCGGGGCAGAATGTTCTTCTGATCGACGGGGATCTGCGCCGGGCGGGTCTGACCGTGAAATATGGCTTTGAAGACGACATCGGCCTTGCCGACATCCTGAGCGGCGGGCCATGGCAGGCACCCGACATCATGGAAAAGGGCACGCTTGACATTCTGCCGGCCGGCACGCTGTCAAATATGACCCACAACGCGCTTGAATCGCCGAACCTGCCCAGATTTCTTGATCTGGCGCGCAAATCCTATGACCTGGTCGTGATCGACGGGCCGCCGGTGGCCCATATCGCCGATTGCACAATCCTGTCTCGGCACAGCGATCAGTTGTTGTTTGTGGTGCGCTGGGGCGTCACCCTTCGCGATCAGGCGCTGCGCGGGTTTCGGCGCCTGCCGAAATCAAAGATTTCGGGCGTGGTGATGAATGGCTGCATGGCCGATGACGAAATCGGCCTCGGCTCGACATACAAGCTGTATTCCCGCGCGATGCGCGCGCGCGACAAACTGATCAGCCTTCAGGCGCACCGGTTGCCCGATCCCCGTGGCGAAGCGGTGAGCGAAAAACGCCGCGCATGACCCTGGCGCGGGTGCCACGGTCGGTCAGATGGGTTTTGCCCTGTGCCCTGGCGCTGGTGATTGCGGCGCTGCCATTGTCCTGGATCCCCGTTGCCACGGTTGGCGGTTTCAATTTGCAGCTTCCCTATGCGGCGGCGTTGCTTTTGGGGATATTGCTGTGGCTGTTCCCCGATCCCCTGGCGCTGGGGCTGAAGCATCTGCCGTCTGCCGTCGCGCCCTGGCTGGTGGCCTATCTGCTGTATCTGGTGGTGCTGCATTTCGGCCTGGCAGGGGGCGCTACGAAAGGCATGATCCTGCGACAGGTGTTCTTTCTGACCTGCGGCTGTATCTTTGCGCTGGGCATCGTGGCAACGGGTGCCGACACCCGGATGTTCCGCACCGGCGGTTTTCTCGCGCTGGTCAGTTTTCTGGCGGTGTCCGAAGTCCTTGCCTGGCAGATCGGGCTGAGCTGGATCACCGTTATTCAGCACCTTGTTTCGTCGGGCGACCTGGATTTCGTGTTTTACCAGTTTCTGAAGCAGATGTTTCAACTGGTCCTGCCCAGCGGCGTCGAGGCGCAGGCATCGGACAAGAACGCGGTGGCTGTGGCGATCCTGACCGGATTGATCCTGTTTCGGGCCGGTCATCCGAGCGACAGATCAGACCGGTTTGGCCAGATCGTGACGTTGCTGGCGCTTGCGATACTTGTCGTGCTGAACACGCGATCGGTTCTTCTGTTGGCCGCCATCGCTCTGCCATTCGCCGGCTGGATCGCCACGATGCGCGAAGGCGTCCGGGACGTTGGTGCACTCGTGTTGAAGACCCTGCTGTTTTTCGGACTCATGGCAGGGGGGGTTCTGGTCATTTCGATGGACACGGCCGCCGTGGCGATGATCGGGGAACGGTTTTCATTTGCCGATGACTCGTCCGGCAACCGTCTTGGGCAATATGCCTGGGCGCTGGCGCGGATCGAGGAGAATCCGCTGTGGGGGTCGGGTCTGGGCACATTCAAGGGCCAGCCGGTTCACAACCTGTTTCTGGGGGCCTGGATGCACGCCGGGATATTCGCCTTTGTGCTTGTGGTATTTGCCTATCTTTCAATCGTGATCGGGTGGTTTCTGTTTGTCGTGCGGGCGGTGACGCAGAAAGGCTATTGGGTTTTGGCTGTGCGCGCCGAATGGATTGCCGTTCTGCCGATCGTGCCGCTGTTCCGGGTCTGGATCTCGGGAGATTCCGGTCACCCGTCTTTTGTCGAATGGACGGCGCTTTTTGCCTTTTACGGTCTGATCCTGACCAACCGTATCGCCAAGGCCGACCAGCGGGTTTCGTCGGTCTCTGATCCGCAGAGCAGACCTTTTGTTCTGTCCTGAAACGCGCAAGGATAGGATCATGGAATCGCACCGGCACCCGCGCCCCGCCGCCAAGGGCGGGCGGTTGATCTTGCTGAACAAGCCTTATGGCGTGCTGTCGCAGTTCAGCGGTGGTATGTCGCCGGATCGGCGCGATACGCTTGCCGGATATATCGCGCAGCCGGGCCTCTATCCGGCGGGGCGTCTGGACAAGGACAGCGAGGGAGTGCTGTTGTTGACGGATGACGGTCGGTTGCAGGCGCGCATCGCCGATCCAAGGTTCAAGCTGCCCAAGACCTATCTGGTGCAGGTGGAGGGTGAGCCGGTTCAATCCGCACTCGAAGCTCTGCGCGGCGGTGTGGCGTTGAACGATGGCCTGACCCGGCCCGCCGAGGTTGAGCGCATCGCCCCGCCCGATCTTTGGCCGCGCGATCCGCCGGTCCGGTTCCGCAAGACGGTGCGCGATTGCTGGTTGCAGATCATTCTGCGGGAGGGCCGCAACCGGCAGGTGCGCCGAATGACGGCGGCCATCGGCCACCCGACGCTGCGGCTGGTGCGCTGGCGTGTGGGGGACTGGGCAATCGACGGGCTGGCACCGGGGGCCTGGCGGGATGTCACACCGCCTGAAGGGCCGGGCATCGCCGAATCGCGGCACACCATCGCGCGACCTGTGGCGCGCCCTGTGGGAAGACGCTGATGCAAGCCACCTCACCACAAACCCCCGCCGCGCGCCGATGACAAGTTGGCTGCACGAGGAACGATTGCAGGCCGTTCAATCAGTTGTGCGGGAAACCGGGGCAACCCGCGTGCTTGACCTCGGGTGCGGTGACGGCGATCTGTTCGTGCGACTGGCCAGTGAGCCCGGTTTGGCGGCCTTGGTCGGCGTGGATATTTGCCGCGCGTCATTGGCGCGTTTGCGCAGCCGCTTGGCTGCGTACGATGTCTGTGTGCCCTCGATCGAGCTGCGCGAAGCCTCGATGACCGAACCGACACCCGATCTGGCCGGATTCGACTGTGCGGTTCTTGTCGAGACGATCGAACACATCGACCCGTCCCGCCTGTCACAGCTTGAGTCTGCGCTGTTTCGCACCCTGCGCCCCCG
>Ga0100391_1002776_pt1 | contig 18293 bp, 13 predicted proteins | sample CryGeymeta201515_FD_81541 | JGI IMG/M metagenome (GOLD analysis project Ga0100391, IMG submission 81541) | Groundwater microbial communities from Crystal Geyser aquifers in Utah, USA - Crystal Geyser metaG 2015-15 | ecosystem: Environmental > Aquatic > Deep subsurface > Groundwater | place: USA...
CACCACCACCTTCCGATGCTTTGGTGAGGCAGAAAGTTATTTCTTGTTTGAGTCGTTCTAGAGAGGGCCATTCTATCGCAAGCTCCACGGCAGTGTTTTGCTCGCGTAAGGCGGTTTCTGTGGCGCGAGCTAATCTGAGCACGCTACCATCAACCCATCGATAGATAAAAATCAGAAAGATCAAGCTTAGGGCGAGAGCGTAGACGAGTGAGTTTACAATCTGGTCGATCAAATTATTGATTGTGAACTGTCCGTCGATGTAGCTGTATTGCACAAGAGCTGTTGCGACGGTTTTGTTGCCGGCGCTGGTTCCGATTTGAATCGGGGAGGAAGCCCATGCAATGCCGCTTTCTTCATCAATCTCTACATGGGAAGTTCCGCGTCCAAGGCTCTTCTTTGCGCCCATATATTCTGGTCCGCTACCTAAAGCCTGTCCAAGTCTTTCGGGCGGCGCGAGAATCTGGCCGTTTATGACGTCTACGATCATGGTGTCTAAGACACCTGGAGTTTGTCCGCGAACAGCATCCAGATCTCCAATCAAGTCTTTATATCTTTGTTCGATGATTGCTCTCGAATTCAGTCTTGCGAGCTGCCTAGCGTAAAGTTTTGCGACTTCGATTGATTCACTGCGAGCTCGGTTGTTTGCAAGTTCTTTGAAAGGATTCAGGCTAAGTGTGGTCACAACCATGGTCCAAATGGCTAGTGCGGCGATACAAAGAAGACGAACGTCGACTTTTTGGGCGAGTTGATCCGCATTCGGATAGACAGCGTCCTCTAACCATTGATTGACCTTATCGCCAAACCCTTCTTGTTTGCGAACGGATTGTGCATCGATCGCATCAGCATTGGCGACAAAATCGGTACTGAAGTTCGCATCATCCGCTGCCTCAGTAGGAACGTCTGGCGCTTGTTTGGAGAGTTGCAAGACGTAGTTGTGAACACTCAGGGTGTCGCCAGGTTGCATGATGTGCTTTTTGACGAGCAATCCATTGATATAGGTTCCATTCGAGGAGCCTAGGTCTTCGACTTCAACACGTGTATTGGAAATCGGTGTGATGACACAATGTTTTTTGGAGATGCCAGCAGAGGCGAGTCTTATCTGGCAATTCTCAGAGCGCCCTAAAAACGTCGAAGTTCCTTCGGGAATATTGAAGATCGAATTGGCGCCTCCGCTATCGGGGCTTTTGATAAGTTTAAGCTCAAGCATCGATCTTCTCCGATAGGAACTTGAGTCTTTGGCCTTTTGCGATCCCTACTTTCTCGCAGTGACCGAGAGGAAGTTCTAAAATTTTACTGGCCTTCATTCTCAACGGAGAGAAGCGCCAAGGTTTCATGGAAAGGTATTCTAGAACATGGTTGTCCTTGTCCAGGAAAACAACATCAATAGGAAACCTCATAAATAGAGTGTGAACCTGTTTGCAGGGTTCAATGAGCATGCTCTCATCGGGATTCAAAGATTCATGGCCCAAAAGTCCAACCATTCGAGTCCAGCTGTCTTTGGCCCATATACATTTTGTGCTGATAATGCGCCCACTCATTGAGTCGGTAACGGTGAGGAGATTTGCTTGGCTCATGCCGTTACTCCCATCATTTGAAGAATGTAGGGGCCAAAGATGACGAGAAAGACGGCGGGCATGATGAAGAAGATGAGAGGAATCAAAATCTTTTGACTAGCTTGTGCGCCCAATTTCTCTGCGCGAGTGAGTCGCTCGTTTCTCATGCTGTCGGATTGAGCTCGCAGCACCGTTCCTACGCTGGCCCCCATTTGGTCTGCGGAAATAAGTACGGCAACAAAACTATTGATCTCGCCCATGTCAATGCGATCGGCCATGGAGCGGAGAGCTTGGGCTCGTGTTTTACCTAGTTGAATATCTTTTAAGACTATAGAAAGTTCTTCAACTAGCGGACTGTCCGGAGCTTTTTCGACGACGCGTCCAATCGCTCCCATGAAGTCGAGACCGGCTTCGATGCTTAGTGTAAGCAGATCGACGACATACGGCATCGCGAATTGAATTTCTAGTTGGCGAGCTTTTCGGCGACCACTCACATCCATGTTCGGCAGGAAAAAGAAAGTCAAAAGGAAGCCAATCACATAGTGTGGCGGAAGTGTGGCGTCGGAGAAAAGTCCCAAGAAGAGAAATAGGGTGCCTGAGCCGAACGTGAGCCAGAATTTCGAGGCGACGAAATGTTCAGGCTGCACATATCGTCCTAGGCCAGCAGAAACCAATTTCACTTTCCACTTTTCAAGGGACTTCTGTTTCCAGAATCCTGAAGCAAGCTCTAGGTAGGTTCCTTTGAGTAGGGGTTTTGTAAGGGAGAGGTAGAAAGGTGGAACAAAAGTACGCGTAGATTCGCTTTGCCAATTCAGGCCAAGGCGATCTTCAACTTCAGACTGATCTTTACTCAGCTGAATCATGTACGCCATAAAAAATACGGCTCCGCCAATAATGACTGCCGCTACAATTGCTAGCACTTTGTTGATCCCCCTCCTTCTATTTATCGGCACTTAGGAAGCGTCCCTTAATAGAAATAGATCGAGCCGCTGCCTTCTATAGTATTATGATGCCTTGCGACATAGACTTCCCGTTAAGATCTCGTTAAGTGGCGCCTGATTGGGCGGTTTCGGTCAAGACTTTGACTATCCTGACGATAAATTAAGAGTGAAACGTTATGTGACGCTGCTTGATGTTCTTATTGTCGGAGCTCTTTGCGCCGTTCTATGTTTTTTCATAGTAGGGACAACTTTTAAGGCGACCTACAGTCTGACCGGAGATCGAGCCTGCCTTGTCCAAAATGGGGCTGAGACTCTGGCGACTTCTGATGGTTTTAGATACGAAACCAAAGATTTTTCTTATCCCATGGTCATGGAGAGAGTGCCGGGCGCAGAAGGGTCTGAGTATGCGAAATACTGGGTTCTCTATGGAGTAAGTCCTGAGCGTCGAGAGTCAGGTCAGCTGCGAGAGCCCGCAAACTATGACGAATTTTATGAGCCAGTGTCTCTTTTGAGAGATGACAATGGTGATTCTCACCCCGACGTTGCCTACTTATTCTTAAAAGATAAAGCCATGCCTTTAGAGGTTTCTCTGGAGGGACCTTCTTTCATTTCAAATGGAGGGTGCGACTACTGGAGGGACCCAATCGTAAAGTTTGTGAACTGGTCTCTTTCAGAGCATAGCTGGATTCCTGGGCACGCCTATGGCCATCAATGGAAAAGCTTTCTCGAGAAGCTCTCTGACTTTGATATTGCTCCAACTGACGGAGTTGCGGAAAATTCAGAGCTCGAACTCTTGAGGGCAAGACCAACTTTGCTGGATGAATCAACGGCGACCCGCGTGTTTGAGTTGCTTAGTTCAAGTCTTTCAGATGCCGGTCTCGAAAGAGATGGCCACGAGGACGATGAAAATTTCTGGAGACAAGCGCCTCATATGGCTTTCGAGGTTTTAAGGTGGTCAGGATTTCGAGTCCAAATGGTCAAAAGCCCTTCAAAGTCGATTCAGGTAGATGGCTTTCAGCGGCCTCTGAAAGTCACAAAAGAGTATCAAGCGCCTGCTCTCATGGTTTCGCGAAATCGAGAGGGTCGGGATTCTGCTAAGTTAGCTGTTTTTGATGTGATTTTATTCAATAACTGGACGAGCCAAGACGCTTGGCAGCGACGCACGAATCTGAAGTAAGTTTCGAGCTAAGCAATCCTTTTCATGGGCCCTTGAAACGTATAGGTTCTTGCCATGTCTTCAGGCTATCAGTCAGGATTTGGTAATCATTTTTCAACCGAAGCAGAAAAGGGAGCTTTGCCAATAGGGCAGAACTCTCCCCAAAAGTCCCCTATGGGGCTTTATGCTGAACAAATCAATGCCTCTGCGTTCACGGCTCCTCGCCACGAAAACCAGAGAACTTGGGTTTATCGGATTCAGCCTTCTGTCACCCATGGATCTTTCGACGAAAAATTGTATCACGCAGCGTTCGATGAAGAATCTCAAAATCCTTTTGTCTCTCCAAAGCAGTTCCGCTGGAGTGCTTTGAGCTTTGAAGGTGAAAAGTCCTTTCTAGATTCTCTAGTTTATATCGCCGGTAATGGATCTGCAGCGAGCATGACTGGTGTGGGCCACTACATGTATGCGGCGACCAAAGAAGTTCCTGGTGAATTTTTCTACAGTGCCGATGGCGAGTGGGTTGTCATTCCTGTTGAAGGAAGAATTCATTTGCGAACAGAGTTAGGTCTATTGGAGCTCGCTCCCAATGAAATCGGTATCATTCCTCGTGGCCTAAGGTTTGCAGTGTCCCTGCCAGATGGAAAATCACGCGGGTATGTTTGTGAAAATTACGGAGCCACACTTCGTCTTCCGGACCTGGGTCCCATTGGCGCTAATGGTCTCGCGAATCCTAGGGATTTTCAGACTCCCGTTGCTGCTTATGAACAGGTGCAAGGATCCTTCGTGTTGAAGGCCAAGTTTATGGGAAGCTTGTGGCAAGCGCATATCGACCACAGTCCTTTGGATGTTGTGGCTTGGCATGGGAATGTGCACCCTTACAAATACAACTTGAAAAACTTCAACACGATCAATACGGTTAGTTTTGATCATCCAGATCCCTCGATCTTCACTGTGTTGACATCACCGTCGTATAAGCCCGGAACGGCACACATGGATTTTGTAATTTTTCCTCCGCGCTGGATGGTAGCTGAGCACACCTTTAGGCCTCCGTATTTCCATCGCAACTACATGAGCGAATACATGGGGCTTATTGAGGGTGTGTATGATGCCAAAGAAGAGGGTTTCGCGCCGGGCGGTGCGAGTCTTCATAATTGTATGTCAGGTCATGGTCCGGATGAGGCAACGTTCAAAAAAGCTAGCGAAGCAACTTTGGAGCCTCACTTCATCAAAGATACTATGGCGTTTATGTTTGAAACACAGCTGCCGATGTTCCCGGGACAATCAGCCGTCAGCAGTCCCCTTAACCAAAAAGAATATGTGGAATGTTGGTCGGGTTTGAGGCCGCAATTTGATAAGGCAAAAGTTTAAGTTCTGTTATGTTGAGTGAAAAAGATCTAGCTAGTTTAAATCCTTCTCAGCGCGAGGCGGTGAACACATTGGATGGGCCATTGCTTGTGCTTGCAGGCGCCGGTTCAGGGAAGACACGAATTCTCACTTACCGCATTGCAAATTTGATGGCCACGGGGCGCGCATTTCCTGGCGAGATCATGGCTCTAACTTTCACAAACAAGGCAGCCAGGGAGATGAGACATCGCGTAGCTGCGCTGGTCACAAGTGCGGGCGTCAATCCCGATGACATTTGGGTTTCGACTTTCCACTCCACCGGCGCACGATTGATGCGAATGTATGGTGATCGCGTTGGGTTGCAACCGGGCTTTAGTATCTTCGATGATTCCGACTCAAAAACTTTGATTAAGCAGTGTTTGGCTGAACTTGGAATTAGCGACAAGGTCGTCTCTCCCAAGTCAGTTCATTATAAAATTCAGGGCATGAAGAACGAGGGGCAGGATCCTTCACAGTTCAAGGCGGGCCCAGCGGATTATATGGATCGCAAGCTTGAGCCTGTGATTCACGCCTATGAGCGAGGCTTGAGGCGTAACAACGCTGTAGATTTTTCGGATTTACTACTCAAGGTGCTGCAGCTGTTTCGCTCAGACGCTAAACTCTTGGATCGATTTCAAGACCAATATCGTTATTTCCTGGTTGACGAGTATCAAGATACGAATGGTGTTCAGTATGAGCTACTAAAGCTACTCGCTCAAAAATATCGCAACTTGTGTGTCGTCGGTGATGAGGACCAGAGCATCTACAAATGGCGCGGCGCTGACATTCGAAACATTTTAGATTTCGAAAAAGATTACGAAGAAGCCAAGCTCGTAAAATTAGAAGAAAATTATCGCTCAACTTCGGCAATCATCTCGGCCTCTAATCAAGTGATTTCTAACAACACCCAGCGCAAGGAAAAGAAGCTCTTCACCAACAATCCTAAGGGTGATCCTGTTGAGGTTCACATTCTCGAGAGTGATTTTGAAGAAAGTAAGTGGGTCGTAAAGAAAATGAGTGAATTGATTGCTCACGGGGCATCGCCAGATCAGTTTGCTCTGTTTTATCGAACGCACGCTCAATCTCGTTTGTTCGAGGATATGTTTCGCGCTCAAAGAATCAACTACCAGATTTTTGGCGGATTAAAATTCTATGATCGCGCCGAAATCAAAGATGCGATCGCTTATTTGAAGCTGTTAGCAAACACCAAAGACAACGTTGCCATGTCTCGAATCATCAACGTTCCTGCTCGTGGCATAGGTAAAACAACCATTGAGAAAATTAGAGATACGGCGTGGGACGCGGGCATTTCCATGTATGACGCTGTTTTCCAAATGGCAGAGGGGCAACTTGGAGCTACTCCTGCGGTCAAGAAAAAGCTTGCTCCATTTGCTAAACTTTTGGCTTCGCTTGAAAAAGATAAGGCAGATATGGACTTAAGAGATTTCTATTCTCTGGTCCTTGAGTCTAGTGGCTATATCAAGGCTTTAGAAAAACAAGAAGATATTGAGTCAGCAACGAAGCTCGAAAACTTACAAGAATTGGCCTCTGCCATTGCTGATTATGAGTCTCGCACTGAGGCTCCGACTTTGGAGGGCTTCTTGGAAGAAGTTGCTCTTTATACGGATCAAGATCGTTCTGGTGAGAACGAAAGTGCCGTAACAATGATGACTATCCACTCCGCGAAAGGGTTGGAATATCCGATTGTATTCTTGGTGGGACTTGAAGAAGAGCTGTTCCCAAGTATTCGTGGTGATGCCTTTGCAGCAGACCCCGACGAAATTGAGGAAGAGCGAAGACTTTGCTACGTTGGTATGACGAGAGCTAGGGAAAAGCTGTTTTTGACGGCGGCTCACATGCGTAGGGTCTTCGGACTTCGAAAAGTGCGTAGACAGTCGCGGTTTATATCGGAGCTTCCGCAGAATGAAATTTTGATTGATGATCATGCTCCTGACAGAGCCGCCAGGTTTGGCGACTACAATTCGGATTTTAGTGATACCACCTATAACGGCTTCGACTCTTTCGGCGGTGCTTCGTCGCGTTCGTATGCCGCCCCGAAGAGTGATGATTTCGCGGAGTTCTTTGAGTCCTCAGGCGAAGACGATGGCTTTGAGGTTGGTGTGAAGGTGAAACATCCAGACTATGGAGAAGGTGTGGTCGTGAAGAGGCAGGGCGCTCGTGATTCGTTGAAGTTGTCGATTCAATTCCAGAGAGTGGGTACGAAAAAGTTTTTGGCGAAGTACGCACCCCTGGAAAAAGTCCTGTAAAATAGGAAGCTTCATATGGCGCAAGAATTCGACATTGATATTCTCTCCAAGCTAGCTATGCTCGAACTTCAGGATGACGAGAAAGCTTCTCTTGAAAATTCCCTGAATGAGATCCTTAAATTTTTTGAAAAGCTCCAGACTGTCGACACCAACTCTGTTGAGCCGCTATTTAATATCAACGAAGAGTCGTCCATCATTCGTAAGGACGAGGTCGAGAGAATTGTAACGAGAGATGAGGTGCTCCGTTCGGCCCCTCAGAGATCAGATGACTGCTACCGCATCAACCGAGTGGTTGGAAAAGAGTAGGGTGATTTATGACTGATGGACTTTGGAAAAGCGGAACTAAGAAATTGCTCTCTGATCTCCAAGGTGGTGCGATATCCTCCGCGGATTTGCAAAAACACTGCCTCGAGCAATCCCGGCTCGTTCAAGATCAAACCCAAGCCTTTTATGAGGTTTTTGACCTCGAAGGAAGTCCTGGCGCTAGCTCCTCTTCTTGTGCCGCGCCATTGATGGGCGCGCCCGTTGCCGTTAAGGATTTCATTTTTATAAAAGACAAAGAATGCTCGGCTGGATCGGCCATGCTCGAAAAATTCGTCGCGCCATATAATGCGACTTGCGTTGCTCGACTACTAAAGGGTGGAGCGAGCCTCGTGGGCAGGACAAGCATGGATGAATTCGGGATGGGTTCATCGAATGAAAATTCTGTTCGAGGACCGGTTCGTAACCCATGGGATCTGACGAAAGCCCCTGGAGGATCGTCTGGCGGATCAGCGGCGGCTGTAGCTTCGGGCGCGGTGCCTTTTGCCCTAGGGACTGACACGGGTGGATCGGTTCGTCAGCCCGCATCCTTCTGCGGCATCACCGGGTTTAAGCCCAGTTACGGGAGGGTGAGTCGATTCGGGGTGATTTCATTTGCGAGTAGTCTCGATCAGGTCGGCACTTTTGCAATGGATGCCTATGGCTGTGCCAGGTTACTCGAAAATATTTCCGGCGAGGATCATCGAGATCCGACCACTTCTCGCATTCCTCCATTTGCTTTCCATGAATCAGAAAAAGAATTTTGGAGAGGAAAGAAAGTAGCTGTTCCTGATTTTCTAGTTGGCGCCGAGATGGATGCGCCGGTGAAAGCTGCTTTTGAAGATTTCCAAAATTGGCTCTGTTCTAATGGAGCTGTTGTGAGCTCGGTCTCTATGCCGCTACTCGAGTACAGTTTGGCAGTTTATTATTTGATTTGCACCTCAGAAGCTTCGAGCAATCTTTCTCGCTATGATGGTGTTCACCTCGGCTTCGGCGGAGAGAAAAATATCTCCCTCAATAGAGTCATTCAGTCTGCGAGGTCACAAGGCTTTGGGGATGAGGTGAAACGTAGGATTTTGCTTGGGACCTTTGCCTTGTCGGCTGGATACCGTGATGCTTTTTTTAATAAAGCTGCAAAGGTGCGCAGGCTTTTGAAGGAATCTTACGAGGCAACTTTTGAATCTTATGATTTTGTTTTGACTCCAACCTCTTTAGAGACAGCTTTTGCCCTTGGCGACAGGGCGAAAGACCCTATTAAAATGTACAATTCTGATATCTGCACTATCGGTCCAAGCCTTGCAGGGCTTCCTGCGATTTCGTTTCCAGTGAAAACCACAGGAATGCCTGTAGGAATGCAGCTAGTGGCTCCGTACATGGAAGACTTAAAGCTCTTGCAAGCTGTGGATAATTTCCAGGAGGCTTCGGATGGGTATCGTCCTCAGATTGCCACGCTGATGAATTCCAACAGTGCGGAGGTGAAGCATGGCTAGTTATGAGGCAGTCATTGGCCTAGAGGTTCACGCCCAGTTACTTACGAAATCAAAACTATTTTGCACGGCCGCCGTTGAAAATGACAGCCAAGAAATGAACTCTCATGTAGATGTGGTATCAGCTGGTTTGCCAGGGGCTTTGCCTTTGCTCAATGAGCGCGCTGTAGAGCTTGCGGTAAGGGCAGGCTTGGCTTGTCACTGCGAAATCAATCCGAGAAGTCGTTTCGAGCGTAAGCATTATTTTTATGCGGATTTGCCGAAAGGCTATCAGATCACTCAATTATCAGAGGCCATCTGTAAGGGGGGATATGTTGAGATTGGTGAGATCGGAAAGAAGCGCCGGATTCGTTTGGATCGTATACAGCTTGAAGAAGATGCAGGGCAGCTTTTTCATGTTGCGAAAAGCACTTTGGTGAATCTCAACCGCGCGGGAACGGCACTAATTGAAATTGTAAGTGCACCCGACCTCCGCACTCCTGCTGAGGCGAAGGAATACTTAAAAAGATTGCATTCTTTGCTTGTTCACGCGGAGGTGAGCGATGGCAACCTAGAGGCTGGAAACTTTCGCTGTGATGCCAACGTGAGTGTGCGCAGGGTTGGTGACCCAGAACTTGGCACAAGAGCCGAGGTCAAAAACGTCAATTCATTCAGGAATGCCGAGCTTGCTATTGAATATGAAATCTCTCGTCAAATCGCCGTGATTGAATCTGGGGACAAGGTTGTCCAGGAAACTCGTGGCTGGGATGCTGCTGGCCAGAAGACTTTTTCGATGAGGCTCAAGGAAGATGCGGATGATTACCGTTATTTTCCTGACCCCGATCAGCCGCTATTGAAGCTCTCCCAAGAAGAGATCGCCCGCATCAAGAGAGAGATGCCTGAGTCTCCAGATGACAAGGCGATGCGCTTAAAAGATGAGTGGGGCCTTAGTGAATACGACGTGGGACAACTCATTTCTAATCGAGCGGTTTTCGATGCGGTAAGTACTCTTATCGAAAATGGTATTGATGCTCCGACAGCCGCATCGTGGGTTATTACAGATCTTATGGGCGAGCTCAAAAGGCGTGGTGTTGTTGACGTGGAAGAGTTCCGCATGCCGATTGTGACTTTGGCTTCGATCATCAAGTTGGTCTCCTCGGGAACAATATCTCGAAGTATTGGAAAGTCCCTTTTGGGCGAGGCCATCGACGATGAGTCTTTTGATCCTGCGAAGTATGTAAAGCAGAAGGGGCTAGAGCAAATCAGCGACGATTCGCAGCTTCAGGCTTGGATCGATGAAGCGATACAAGAGAACCCTTCTCAGCTAGAAGAATATCGCGGCGGAAAAGAAAAATTGTTTGCCTTTTTTGTGGGACAAATTATGAAAAAATCATCGGGGAAGGCTAATCCTCAGTTGGTCTCCGATTTGTTAAAAGAGTAATTAGGTTGAGATGAAAGTTAGTTTAAAGGGTTCCATTGCAGTTCTGAGTTTGATTTTGAGTTCGGGAGCGCAGGCGAGGCTCTACAACTATGAAGATATGCCCGTTGGCACAAGAGCTATCGGGTTAGGAAATACTGGAATGGCCTTGGTCAACGATGCCGGTATGGCTTTTCTGAACCCGTCGATACTGTCGTTTGCAGATGGAAACCAAGTCTCTGCCAGTGTTTCTGCTTATACTCGCATCGACACCCGCACCGGCGAATTTGTGAGTCTCTTTAAGTCTGCAGCTGACAATGTTACCCGCGGGGGTTTTATGTCTATCCCGACAAACATCGGAGGCTTTCTCGCCAAGGGCGATTGGACGTGGGGTGGGGCGGTCTTCGTTCCGAATGCTTTTGAGAGTAAGAGCTCGGTTGATCTTTCAGAAACCTCCGTCGCTAGCTATGAGAGTAATATTGAAGATATTTGGATTAACTTCTTTGGATCCAAGAAGCTCTCTGAAAGATCCTCTCTGGGGTTGGGCGTTTTCTATGTCTCGAGGGAAATTAATGAAAAGTTTTCCTATTTTGATGTGGGTTCAGGCTCTCTTGCGATTTCATTCGATGAGAAGCTTTACGAGGGGAATGGCCTTAATGCGATAGTGGGCTATACCCATAAATCTAGCGACACCTTCATGTGGGCGGCAAGTTTTCGCACGCCCGTTTGGGCTTGGGGCGGGCTTGGTCGTAGTTCGACGCTCACGAGTGGTGATTCTGAGATCAATTCGTCTGAATTTAAACCAACGGCTGTGCCAATCCCTGCGAGACTCAGCTGGGGTTTCCATCAACAATTCGATAATCGCCGAAGCTTTGTGGCGGACTTGCATTTGTATTTGCCATTCAAAAAGAACCTCGACCCCAACAACGATTCTTACTACGATGTCGAACTTCGTGCGATTCCGAGTCTACACTTTGGCTGGGAGCACTTCTTAAAAGACTCGCTGGGTTACAGACTTGGATTTTTTACCAATCTTTCAGCAGCGAAAGAGGTTCCTGCTGATGTTAGTGCGGTACATGACAAAGTGCATATGTTTGGTGGGACGGGCGCCATAGTCTTGGCCTCTACAATGGGCGAAGTCGTCCTGGGGGGCTGGGTGCAGGGCGGACAAGGCTACTCTCGATCCATCAACCCCGCGGTCACAGCGAAAGAACCTAGGAGCAACTACTTTTACGGGATGGTTATCGCTTCAAGCTATAAGTTCTGATTTGATTTCTTAAGTTGTTGAGTATTAGGGGGATGAGCTTTAAAACATAAAGCTTATGTCTCAAGTTGAATTTAATTTTAAAGAATTTGCCCACAAAATTGAGCCCAAGTGGCAGAAGTTTTGGCAGGATAAAAAAGTCTATAAGGCGGCTAATCCTGGAGAGGCTGGTAGCGAAAAACCAAAATTTTATTGCTTAGATATGTTTCCGTATCCCTCTGGAACGGGGCTCCATGTGGGGCACCCACTTGGCTACATTGCGACCGACATTCTTTGCCGCTACAAGCGCATGAAGGGCTTCAATGTGTTGCACCCGATGGGCTGGGATGCTTTTGGGCTGCCGGCAGAACAGTATGCGATTCAAACGGGGATTCACCCTGCAGAGACGACAGCAAAAAATATTATTACCTATAAGAAACAACTCAACAACATTGCGCTTAGCTATGATTGGTCGCGTGAAGTTTCTACAGCTGATCCAAAGTATTACCGATGGACGCAGTGGATTTTTCAAAAACTTTTTGAAAGGGGCCTCGCCTACCAGGCAGAGTTTCCCGTGAATTGGTGTCCTGCGCTCGGCACGGTGTTGGCTAACGACGAAGTCATCGATGGGAAGAGTGAACGTGGTGGGCATCCGGTTGAAAAGCGTCCTATGCGTCAATGGATGCTTAAGATTACCGAATATGCAGATCGTCTTGTGGAGGACCTAGACGATCTTGATTGGCCGGAATCCACGAAAGAACACCAGCGCAATTGGATTGGGCGCTCTGAAGGTGGTCAAATTCAATTCGCCCTGGAGTCCGATTCTTCTAAGCATTTTGAGATATTCACTACACGCCCTGATACTTTGATGGGGGTGACATTTATGGTGCTCGCGCCGGAACATCCATTGGTTGCTACATTGGTCAGTGATTCGCAAAAAGCAATAGTTGAAAAGTATTGTGGCGAAGCAGCCAACAAAAGTGACCTGGCAAGAACTGATTTGAACAAGGACAAGAGTGGTGTGTTCACAGGAGGCTACGCACTTCACCCTCTTACTGGAAAAAAAGTTCCTGTCTGGGTCGCTGACTATGTGCTTATGAATTATGGAACTGGCGCGATCATGGCCGTTCCAGCTCATGACGAGCGAGACGAGGAATTCGCAAAAGTTCATGGTCTCGACATCGTTCAGGTCATTGACGATGAAGGCAAGCTCATTAATTCCGACTTTCAAGACATGAAGGTTAATGGTCTTCCGTTTCAGGAAGGCGCGACAAAAATTTTGGATTACTTACAGTCCAAAGGCATTGGGAAGAAGCAAATCACTTACAAGCTTCGTGACTGGGTCTTTTCTAGGCAGAGATACTGGGGCGAGCCCATTCCTGTTCTCCATCCAGAAGGTGGGGCGATGTCGGGTGAGGTAAAACTTCTTCCCGAGGCAGAGCTTCCTTTAGAACTTCCTGTTGTTGAAGACTATAAACCGTCTGGCTCTGGAGAAAGTCCTTTGGCGACTCAAGCTGATTGGATGAGCTACAAGATCGGCGAAGAAAGTTTTGTAAGGGAATCCAATACTATGCCTGGATCTGCTGGGTCTTCTTGGTATTTCTTGCGATATATGGATCCGAACAACGATAAAGAAGCTTGGTCTAAAGAGGCGGCTGATTATTGGAAAGAAGTCGACTTCTATTTGGGGGGACAAGAACACGCTGTTGGTCATCTTCTCTATTCGAGATTCTGGCACAAAGTGTTTTTTGATATGGGCCTTGTCTCAACGAAGGAACCTTTCAAGCGTTTGATCCACCAGGGAATGATGCTCGGCGAGGACAATGAAAAAATGTCTAAGTCTCGCGGCAATGTTGTGAATCCCGATGATGTGGTGGAACAATATGGTTCCGATTCCTTTAGACTCTATGAAATGTTTATGGGGCCTTTGGAGAAAACTAAGCCTTGGCAGACAGGCGGCCTTGAGGGAACTTATCGTTATTTGAATAAATTTTGCAGGGCTGTGTTGAATGCTGATGGAACCTTACAAGACCGTGTGAAGGATCTTCCAGAAGCTGAATGGCCTGAGGCTCTCACGAAGTCACTACATATGGCGATCAAGCAAATTGGTGAGGCCATTGAAAAGCTTAGCTTCAACACGGCGATTTCCGCTTTGATGGTTCTCTCTAACGAATCTCAGAAAGAGTTCGAGAAAATGGGTAGCGTGCCGAAAGCTTGGCTTGAAACTTATGTTCAGCTCCTCGCGCCATTCGCACCTCATACGGCTGAAGAGGTGTGGCAGCTACTAGGGCATCAAAATTCTGTGACATTAGTGCCGTGGCCGGTTTTTGATCCGAAGAAAGCCGCTCAAGATGAGGCGGAACTTGGAATTCAGGTGAACGGAAAAATTCGTGCGAAGATCACAGTGCCAGTGGATATTGCGGAAGATGAACTTAAAGAAAAAGTTCTAGCGATTGAAAATGTGCAAAAGTGGATCGACGGAAAGCCGCTAAAGAAGTTTGTCTACGTGAAAGGCCGAATTGTTAGTGTGGTTATATGACGATTTTTAAAAAGATCATTGATAAGGAAATTCCTGCAACTATCGTTTACGAGGATGATTTGTGTCTCGCTTTTAGAGATATCCATCCACAGGCCCCTACCCACGTCCTAATGATTCCAAAAATTGAAATCAAAAGCATGGCTGAGCTCACTTCAAAGCATGCTGAACTCATGGGGCATATGATGTTAAAGATTACTGAGGTTGCGAAGCTTCTTGGGCTCGCTGGTGGCTACCGTGTTGTCACAAATATTGGAAATGATGGAGGGCAGGAAGTCCCCCATCTGCATTTTCACATTTTAGGCGGCCGCTCGCTTTCGTGGCCGCCGGGCTAACTTGTCCACCCATCCCAGGGCACACAGAATTTATTGATCGTAAAGAATCAACTTGGAGAAAAACTGCATATGAAAAAACTTTTAAAAATTATTGGAACATTAATTGTGACTTTGATTGTGGCGTTACTTGTCGCGCCTATGTTCTATTCGCTGGACGAGCTAAAGCCAAATGTAGAAGAGGCGATCAACAAGAATGTACGAGGAGAAGTGAAGATTGGACATTTGTCTTTCTCGCTATTCCCCTCCGTTGTTGTGGGTATCCAAGATTTGGAACTGAAAGCACCTAAAGGCTCAAAGGATGATCTAGGGAAGATTGCATCTGTAGAGGTTAGAATGTCTTTGTTCTCTCTTCTCGCGTCACCGAGTGCGATTTTAACGATTGATCGACTTGAGTTGAACTGGATCAAAGATGAGGCGAAAGGCGTTGACAATCTAATAGCGTTTCTCCCCGATCCCTCGGCTAAGAGCGGGGATGACTCAAGGAAAGATAAAGCTGTTACAGAGGGAGACGTTGCTGAGAACGCGCCCAAAGGCTTGGCTGAAGTTCTTGCTGGTGTTCCCGGTTTTGTCCGTGAAAGAATCCTTAACGCGAAGTTTTCTTTTGAGCTTGTAAATGGAGCTGTGAGATCAGACCTTAAAATGAAAGACGGTCTTCACCTCAAAGAAACCATGACGGATATGGATTTTGAACTGAGTGATTTTGGTTTGAATAGTGATGTGATTTTGAGCGGGTCAGCTGAAGTTGATATGAGCGCGATGGACATCGTCATGAAAGGCCGAGTAGCCGGCGGTGGAAAAGTGAATGTGTCTGTCGCTGAGAGCACGGGTATTGTGACTGCTAAGCTAGATGTAAAAAAAGACTTTAAGGATCTTGAGATTCAAGCCATGAGCCTCATGCACAAGAAAAAAGGGGCTCCATTGGGTGCCTATGCCAAAGGTAGCGTTTCTTACGGAAAGGGAGTTTTTGCAGATTTCACTGAGATGGGATTTGTGATCGCCGACATTAAGACAATGGGAAGCTTGAAGGTTGATATGCCTGATGAGGGCAAAGAAAATATTGCCTTCAAGTTAAGCGGTAAAAGCATCGAACTTAAAAGCTTTGCTGATTTGCTTCCAATGCTGAAAGAGTATTCATTCGGTGGAAGCTTGAGCTTTGATATTGGGGTCAACGGTGGTTTTGAAGATCCTGCATTTTCTGGTGGGGCGCAACTTTCCGCTTTGACAGGGTCAACCCCAGAGCTTGCGAAACCGATTGAGAATGGAAAAGGAACAGTCATCCTTGCGGGGTCATTGTCTAATCCCATCATTCAGATGAAAGATTTTTCGATCAATCTTGGTAAGTCTGATATGGCCTTCAATGCCAAGGTTTCTGGAATTGAAAAGATCAAGATGAGCTTCGACTTGGATTCGAAACTCCTCGATTTGGACGAACTTATGATTCCAGGATCAGAAGTCTCTGCAACGTCTACTTCTGGTGGATCTTCGACGGGAGTCGGAGCTTCTGCCCCCGCCGCTGCAAATGCGAGCTTGGATCAAAGTTTGACCGATATGGCTCCATTAATTGAAGAAACTTTGGCCAATCCTATGCTTGATCAAATTCAAGTCGACGGAAAGGTTGTTTTTCAAGAGCTTCGCTTGATGGGGGCGTCCTTTAAAAACGCGGGTGCGACTATGGCACTCTTGAATCGAAATCTCAGCGTTAAGTCCTCTGGAATGAAGGCTTACGGAGGGAAGATGGACGCGACTATGAACTTGGGTCTTAAGCCCAAAGCCTTCAGTTATGGAATTGATGCGGCCCTTGATAATATATTGGTTGAGCAAGCGTTGGCTACACACGCTCCTAAGTGGCAGAAAGATGTGACAGGGAAGTTGAGGGGAACTTTCAAAATTGGCGGAATAGGTCTGACAAAAAGAGATTTAGAGAAAAACTTGAAGGGTTCTCTAAAGGGGGACCTTAGTAACGGTACGCTAAATATCCCAGTAACAAAAATCATCAATGAGTTCATTGGTAGTTTGCCAGAAGCAGTGAAGAATAAGGCTGGTGGCCGACTTGAGCAGAATTTCAATGGGGCCTTTAAGACGGCGAAAGTTGATGCAGAAATTAAAGGGCGCCAAGTGAGTCTCAAGACATTGGATGTGGTCTATGACACTCAAAAAGGAAATCTTGGTGATATGAGATTCAATTCAAATGGAACCGTGAATTTCGATAAAGCAATTGATATGAATGCTACAGTTTTTGTGGAAGAGAGAATTGTGAAAGTGGCAGAGTGGAAAGGCCCAAGCGGCTTGGTCGAGCTGCCCTTCAAGCTCAAGGGCACTATGGACGAACCCAAGCCAGATGTTGGCTACACCAGTAAAATTCTTCTTGAGCGTTTAGCGAAAGGAGCTGCTAAGAAAGCCGTTCAACAGCAGGTCGAAAAAGTGGCTCCAAAGGTAAAAGAAGAAGTTCAGAAGAAGGGCAAAGAGCTTCTGAAGAAGTTTGGATTTTAGTTCAAAACTTGGCGAGGGACGATACCGATTATTTGAGGCTGTAGGCACTTTCGAAAGTGCTGATATCGCCATCGCTGAATGGAGCTTGGCGCATCTCTTCGTTTCCAGGACCAACTTGTGGCCACATGATAGAAGCTGGTTCTTCGCTATGACAACGTCCCATGGAATGGCCTAGCTCGTGGACGCTCACCATGTAGACTCGGTGTTCAATTCTGTTGTTGTTGGTTTCGAGGGGGCTGTAGGCAGCTTGAATCATTTGATTCGAGTTGATGCCTAGTTTTGGAAATAAGACTTGGCTAGCTTTCATTAGGCCGTTGATGCCGCCAATTGATGGAAGCTTAATGGAGGACGTCGTTGCTTCCACGTTGTCGTTAGGTTTTGTATAGGCTTTTTCTCTGTAGAAAATGTCGGACTCTGTAATGTTGTCGCGTGAAAAAGTTGTGACAGTCATTGCAATCGCATTTGGATCACTTTCAGCCCATGGCCAGATGTCTTCTCTAACCCAGTAGATTCCGTTGACGTGATCGCCAGTGACTTCAACTGGGAGACCTCGGAAGTCTTTGATCTTCTGGCCTTCATACATGCTGATTTCTGTCGCAGAGAATAGACTGTTGTATTGTTCGCTAGCGCCTTTAATGGCGTCCCGGAATTCTGCAGGAACGCTTTGATGCATATCGAAGTCTACGTGCGAGCCATCAGGCCAGCTCATTCTCGTGCCTGTGTTGGTTTCGTAGAAACCATTGTCGCAACTGTCTTTGATGTTGAAGGGGTTTCCGCACGCCTGCAATAGGCCCAGTATGGCCATAAAGTAGACATTATTGAAACTAAGCTTCTTCATCCTACCTATGTTAAGAGCAAGTGAAGGACCACAATTGGCACACTGCAAGATTTTGATATTAAAAGGAATTCTAATCGGTTATAAGCTCGAATTGCCCTTTTGCGGCTCGACACTGTCTAATCTTTGGACACACATAATTGTTTTCAAGTTAGCCAATGGTTTAACCGAAATAGCTCCTATGAAGGTCTTAAATATGGGGGATAGAAGATGAATATTTGGTTGCCGGTCATATTGTGGACGTTTCCGTGGAATCGCAAAAAAGATAGCTCGACCAAGAGTGAATCGGAAGATTGACCAAAGCTCAAAGAGCTTGTTCATTAAGTTTGGTCTAGCTTCAGTTCATCCGTAGGGTCTCGTTTGATCAAGTG
>Ga0100391_1002793_pt1 | contig 18223 bp, 11 predicted proteins | sample CryGeymeta201515_FD_81541 | JGI IMG/M metagenome (GOLD analysis project Ga0100391, IMG submission 81541) | Groundwater microbial communities from Crystal Geyser aquifers in Utah, USA - Crystal Geyser metaG 2015-15 | ecosystem: Environmental > Aquatic > Deep subsurface > Groundwater | place: USA...
AGTCCACTATGGTACACCTTTTTACAAAAATTTGTAAAAAGGTGTACTTTTGGTGTACCAAGTACACCAAAGTACACCAAAATGGTACACCCAGTGGTACACCTTTTTACATATACCCCTACTGTAGTAGCTAGTAGTAGTCTCTACTACTAAGCTAGCAGACCTACTAGTAGTAGTCTAGATCTAGTGCAGAGGAATTGATGATGATGAAGGGAAAAACAGTTAAAATATGCCTCGCTTGCTTTCAAGATGCTGAGTCCCATTGACTCGGGACCATAAAGATATCAAAACCATCACCGAGACGAGCAAGAACAGACCAAGACGTTGAAAGAAGGATTTGAAGCTACCACCTCGTAGCTCGTAGTAATAACTTTTAGTTTTTCTAAAAAGTGTTACCCGGAACTCACGATGGCCTCATCAAGCGTCAGTTTAAGAAAGGAAGAAACATCGAAGGGAATATCCATCGCGTCAACAATATTTTATTGCAGTATTATTCGCTGGATTTTTCTTAATATTATTTCATTCCAAGAAACAATTTGCAAAAGAAGAATCATGTCGACAACAATTGCCTCCTCATCGTCATCTGCCGGTAGTAATACATCATCTTTACTGCTATTAGTAACACCGTGGAATGTCGCGGTGACGGCCTGTGGATACAACATGATGCTTCTGGTTGTGAATGTTGCCTTTTATAACAGTCAAGCGGTAGCTGATTTGAATCCCAATATGTTCTCACCCTTTGGGCAACTCATGGTCCTGGTTTGGGGTTTGGCCTACCTAGCGGTTGGTTGGGAGAGTCGAAATAATGGCAGCAGCAGTGGTGCTGGAGCAATTTGGTTGGTGTTTGCTATTGAAAAATTGTGTTATGCTGTCGGCTGGGTCCAGTGGATGACCACGAACAACTGCTTGGCCATAATTTCCGAAGCTTGGAAGGAGGGAGGAGGTTTCTCGACCGAGATGCAGGCACCTTTCTTTCATTGCAGTTACGGATTGGGCGATGCAACGTTTGGAGTTTTGTTTGCCTATTTGGGCTATGTTGCTTTGGTTGGTGGCCAACCGTCAGGACGAAAAAATGATTGATACTTATAATATGATGCACCAAGCTACAACACTATACCTCCTTTTGGAGCAACCATGGAACCGGTAAATTTTCTTCACAGCACACTGTATAGGGTCAATAATACATGATGTATTGCTTTGAAATTGCAAAAGGAAGCTTTGATAAGAGTAACTCTTCGAGCGGGAGAAATAAATAATTCATTGGAGGAGGATAGACTGCATGTGGATTTTCATATTAATAGATTTGAGTTCGTTGGCGTGCTCGCATTTTTATCTACAAATTAGATTGTGGAGCCGGATCACCCTATAATCTTGTCGGAAAGACACAGAATGTTCCTCGTTACCAATTCCTTGTTGCCTCTATTTTCATTTTCATTGCTGTACAATTCCTTATTGCCTCTATTTTCATTTCCATTGCTGTACAACTTAATCATTTTTTTCTTCTAGGCTTTCCTGCCTCGTAACTTTCGGCGACGGGTCCCTCCTCCCGAAGCTGGGCTTTGAATACCGACCATTTGACAAATTCCTGGTGGAATGAGAGTACCAGTTTCACAAAAAGATTGCACTAGTCCACCAGTTCCCTGCTCGCCAACAAGTGCATCACACACCTCCTTTGTTGCAACACCACCGTCGCCACACAACAACCCCAAAATTTGTCCATCTGTCAACACTTGTTCGTTTTGTGGCGTAGTACCATACAGATTGTTGTAATAGTTGTTATCGGTATCTTTGTCATCGCGATCTTTTTTATCTGGTTCTTTGTCATAATGACCTTGCTCCTCGCAATAGTCCTCGTCCAACAATCCGAGGTCGCAGGCCACGGCCACTGAAAGGTCTGTTACGGTTGCACCAGATGACTGCGTTTGTTGTTGTTGAGATGAAAATGTGGTGGTAGATTCTCCGTTTATGTTGTCTAAAATAGTGGTACAAATGGGACCATCAAAGCTTTGGCAAATGAATTCCGCAAAGGCATCGAGGATAGGAGTATCCAGAGTATCAAAGTTCAACGCGGAAACATACGAAGAAGAGCCCACGGTCACCAACAATGTTACAAGAGATAGTGTCGACCTCATAATGTTGTTGTTTTTTCTTCGCTTTTTTGCTTTTAATAAGATTTGTTGTTGCGCGTACAATTTTGTGAGAAAAAAATGAGTTGATTTCTTGAAACCGCTTCGCCAATTCATGCTCAAAATGTGAACATCATCATTTTTTTGTAACCGCTCTCAGTGTTGCCGTTAAGTAATATGAGTCCCGAACCGCATGTGACTGAAGTCAACGTCCACCACAAAAAAAAATGAAGCTTTGTACGGTAGTTATGCAGAAATACTCTTACTATCCATCTTTCCTTTGCCAATTTGATCTGGTTACACAGTCTTTCGACAAGGAAATTGATTTAAAGTTATTTGAGAACTCTTTCTAGCATGGACGAAGATTTGTACGGCGATTTGACAGAGACCAAACCTGCCCCAACAGGAGCAACTACTAGTGATGAACAGTCTCGGCAGACGAAAAAAAGCAAAAAGGCTGTACATCATCCAGGATCATTAGCATCAACAGTAGAACGTCTTGAACAACAATTAGAAGGCACACAAAAAGAAAATGAGATCTTACGTCGGAATATAGGAATTTTGTACCGGACGGCGAAATCAGAAATAGAGCGAAAAGATCGCGAAATCGAGTCGCTCATGAAAGAGCTAGAAGGAACCACCAAGTCGTGACAAATCAGGCAGTAACTGGATACCTTCTGTTATGTTGGGGGGAAACCAAGCAGCCAAGAGCTACAGATGCACCATTTTTTTTTTTTTTTTGCTTTACAGTTCAAAGCATTAACACAGAAAAATAAGGTTTGTGCAGTCGTCTTTCCCAAAGTTCCCGTTGATGTTCCGCTGAATAGGAAAGAATCGTTCCAGTCGAGTCAAGGAGGCAGGAGAGAACAATGATACTTCCCCAAGCTAGTTGGGTAACTTGAATCGTCTCCTCTCCCCGGGCTTGCGTCTCTCGATGACAGGAGGAGGGGGTACAAGAACTGTTCAAGCAAAATCGCATTCGAATTCAGCAGGACAGGATCAAAATGTGAATACGTTGCTGACATCCAACTCTCAATCTTCAATGCACGGTGACCTCTTGGTAGATTTAAGAGATGAGAAAACGAATCGTTTCATTCTTGCCATGCGTATGTCATGTAAACGTTGGAGAATATCTTGTGGTAGTTGCGTTCCGTCGGCAGAGAAAGCGAGCTTGTACCGTCACATTATGTATGCCAGAAACATATCTGATGCCTCATTCACTAATTAAAAGGCAAGGTTGTCGTCGTTATGTTGCGAAAAAGCAACGACAACGCACGAAGAGCTGTTATTCCAGCTAATCCCCGACGAAAACAATTTTAATGGGGCGGCGGTCGAGGACGGTAGAGATTGACCAGCAAATGTTCGGTAAGATAAATCCACCAGTCACTGTCGCAACTCTCCCCCCGAAACAACATTGGATTCCCAAGGCAAACTTGGATCCTTTTTGAAAATGGACCGAAAGCGTTTAAAAGACACAATGTGTTGTCTCCAAATCAACATAAGGGATAAGGGTTTTAATCATGGAGCTTTAGTCCCGCTGGTTAAGTATTGGCCAGATCCACATCCGGCAGTTTTATTTAGATTGATGAAGCCAACTCTGCAACTTCAATGCACGTGATAGAGTAGACTACTACTAGAACAACCTACTAGTAGTAGTAGACTACTTGTAGTGTAGCTAGCAGTACCATAGACTACTACTCTATGGTACTATTTAGAGTCTAGTTTTCGATAAATAGTGCTTACATCCAAATTTTGGTCACGCTCTGTGTGAAAATCTAGAGCTACTAGAGTAGTAAATAAATCCGTATCGATGCTTGAGCTCACTGACTACTACCTAGCTACCCTGGTAATCCACTGCTAATCTTCTACTAGCTAGAGCTACTACTACTACTACTGCTAATAATAATAAGCTACTGTTATAGAGAATAGCTGCTTGTTACTCTACCTGGTATAGTGGCTGTTATTTTACACGACTCTACTGCTAGTAGGTAGGAGTACTAGTAGCAGGTATCTACTACTACTAGCTAGTAGTAGCCTTTACTATTTAGTAGTAGTGGTAGTGGTGCTTGCTCTATGGCCATTCCATGCCAAGCTCTCGCACCGTCGGATTTCCGTTGCAGTCCTACTCTAGCTAGCTACTAGTAGCTACAGTAGTTGGTACCTGGTAGCTAATACTGATGGAACTTTGCCATCTGGAGAGTGGCATAATATCTAAAAATGTGTTGGCAGGTATGGCTATCTTGCCGCGCTGAACAGCATAAATACCAATTTTGAAGAATAATGACCTCAATTCAGCCCGGGGAAAAACAAGAATATTTTGACTGTACTTGTACACTACTACTAGTACTACTACTACTAGTAGTAGTAGTAGTAGCTAGTACTGGCAGTGGTCTAAGATTGACTGGCGAAGAAGCTGGTACTAGACTACTGGGGAGGTTTGTTGTGATCTTGATGAATCCCACTACTAATACTGGTACCGAATAGTACTCAAAATGAGACAGTCACAATATCAAACTTGTAAATACCTTGAGCAAACCCATGAAACATGAACACCATACAATAACCAGCATTACCGTGCAAATTTGACGAGCATGGCCAAAATGAATGCCAAGAAAGGCGAGACGATCCAATTAAAGTCTCAAGGCTCACCAACAAGATAAAATCAAAAAGACATTTCCAAGCTAAGATATCAATCTGAAAAGTCGAATGCCATGTTAATCCATCCAACCAACAATACGAAGAAGGTCACAACAACTACTACTACTGATACGACGACGACGACGACCTCTACCACTCCTACTATGCAGCACCTTTGGTCGTTGATTCCACTGCTCTTGGTTGTCAGCAGTGGAGTACATGCCTCGCCTTCTCCGGATTACTTGAGAAGCAAACACCAAGACGAGCGCAGTTCGAAGGAAATAAATGACCAGCAAGGCTATCAGCAGCAGCAGCAGCAACAACAACAACAACAACATCGGACGCTGCCACAAAACGACGAACCGTTCCTTCGATACGATTCGTACGAATGCAGTTCTACTCTGATCGAATTTCAATCCGTCGTTTTTATGGAGTTCAATCACGATCTTTTGAATCTGACCAACGTCGAACGATCGTTGTTGGAACAAAACTTTATGGAAACCTACAATGGTTTGACCATGGCCTTGTGCGATGCACCGTATCATCGGTACATTGAATCTGTGACCCTCGAGTGGCCTCCTTCTCCTTCTACGAATCGTAAACGACGACGGCGACAACGACAACTGCAAGACACATCGACAGCAGCAGCAGCAGCAACAACAACAACAACAACAGAAGCAACACCAGCTACTGCAAGGACGGAGCTTTCCTTTGCTTTACAGAACGATACTACTACTACTACTACTGGCAATGAAGCGATCGATGAGGATGCTGCCTTGTTGGCACAAGAATCATCCAATCAAGAATATCAATCACAGCAGCAGCAGCCATTGCAATCGGAATCACAACAACAATCACAACAACAATACGTTGACATTGCACGATTCTTTGTGAACGTAGTGTGTCACAATTGTCCTACCAACTCGACGCTCTTTGTCGAGGCATCATCATCACCATCATTGACAACATCTACAATACCTCCACTCACTTCCATGCTGACACCGTTCTCATTCAAAGACATTGTTGTCAGTAGTAACAAAAGACAACAACAGCAACAACAGGAGTCATCAACAACAACAACATTTATTGTACAACAACCAAATAATAAAAACAATAATGATAATGATAATGACGCTGTTCAATGTCAATGTGTGCGACCTACAATGGACATGATGCAACCCTTACGACCACCAACGATACAAGAATTCCGATTGGCTTATAATCATACCATAGCAAGTGTTGATAATGATGGTAACGGTAGCGAGTACAGTGTAGTAAACGGTCAAGTTGTACACCAAGACGACGAAAACGACGACGACAAAGAAGACAAGACATGGGAAATTGAAGAATTGGTTGAAGTGGACGTTGTCAACTGCAGTTCCAATGTGACGCAGTTCTCCAGCAGCATTGTGGCTAATTTACAAGGAAATCTTGTCAACATGAGTGATAATGAACGTCGAGCTTTGGAACGAACATTTTTGGAAACCTACAACAGTTTAAACTTTCAGAGATGCGATCGATTTTTTCGACAAATCATTGATGTGAAACTTATTTCGGCGCAGGATGGTCGTGGTCATCTCGGTAATCATGGTGGCGGTAACGAAGAACAGAAGGGCGTTCAGAATCGTCGTCAATTGTTGATTAACGACGACTTTGATCAGCTTTACACGGGCAACGACAAGGATGAAAATGATGATGGATATGAAAGGGATGATTTGTTATATTACGGCAATGGTACCAATTTTACCACGACGACGAATAAGACCTGGTTGAATGGGAATGCAACTACAATTCCGGCACCCGCCAGGGAGGATGCATCATCAACAACCACAACTACAACCAATGTACCAGCCGTTTACCGCGTCATTGGTCAATGCCGTGGTTGTGCCGTGTCAGATTCGGGCAGTTTCAACTTGTTTGATGACACATTAGACAAAGTATTGCGACGTCAGCTGCGAGGATCACAACAACAACAATCATCGCAGCAGGAAGGAGATGCAACGAGTACGAGTTGGCTTCCGGCAGATACTCTGACATCTCCTTTTCAACCCGATCGGTTCTCCTCATTTGATCACAGCCATGGTCGTTTCCTGTTAGATCTTGCCAATGTCTGTTTGTGTCCATCGTATACCGTAGAACAAATAGAACCACAGGCCGTCACAGAACAAGAATTCCAAGACAAATACAGTACCAAGGTGGACGAACTTCAACAAGAGGGTATTCTTACAAGCGTTGAGAAGGTTGAAGACGTGGCCAATGATGAAGATGCTTGCAAAGAAGAATTTCTGGAAGTGCATGGAGTGTACGCCGTCACTTTTCGTTACGAACTCGAGGGAGCCGTATCCAGGAGAAGCAACTTGGTGGATGCATTTCGTGTTGCCTATCAAACGTTTGGTCGTGATGTATGTGGACCTTTTCTTGACGAGGTTAGGGTCATTAGAGAAACAGACGGTGACGTGGTTCAAGTGTTTTACTCGACCATATCCTTGCAAACTCTTCCTGGCAAGATCTTTTACCAGGTCGAACCACCCGTTTACGAAGAAGAAAGAGACGACAAGCGCAAGATTGATGATGTAGAGGAAGAATACATTCCCACCGAAGAAGAGTTGTTTGTGAGGGCTTTCAACGCTTTTCTCATTGAAAACAGTTTGGACGCCCAAGCAATGACAGTCGCATACGTCTTGACTCCTGCCCCATCTGTAGCCCCGACCACACTCCCGCCAGCAAGTATGCCAGTGGTAATGCTTCCTTCCTCTAATGCAACATCTGAGTCAAGAAATCCAGAAAAGGATTACGGCAAGGATGATAGTGGCGGCGTAGGTGAGGCTATCCCAGTATCCGATTCAAACCCACCTAAATCGTCTGGAAAATCTGGAGTAAATGCAACGCAAGCACCAAACAGCGCTCCGCCCACTTTGCCGCCTACTGAGTCTCCAACAGAATCACCGACGAGAGACTGGAAGCGCCCAAAACTTCCCACGCAGGCTCCCGTACCACGTCCACCTTCTATCCCAACATCTCGGCCAGCCTCTCCTCCAACAGGCGGTAATACTGATGCGCAATCAACGGTAGCCCCAACTACAGTTCTTGAGGGGGTCAAAGATACCGTAGACGAAACTGTGGCAGAGGTCGTCGAGGCAGTTGGAACCGCCGTGGAAACGGTCGTCGGCTACATCGTACCGATTGTGGAAGACACGGTAGAGTTTTTAGACGAAGTCGAAGACGCACTCGAAAAGTTGTTTGACCAAGATCTTCCTGATATCCCTAATCTTCCAGAAATCCTCGGTGATATTGATGAGTCGGTTGACAGGTTATCCGGCCTTTCCATTCCGGGTCTCCCTGAAACAACACAGAGGATTCACGAAACAGTGAATGGGATACTTGGGTTGCTCCAGGGATCGTCTCCGTCTGTTCCAGACAAATTGCCCGCTACCATTCCTCCCGGTGAAGAAAACAACGACGATGATAGAAGCAATGGCGAAGATGAAGAGAATGACGACGACAATGATGAGAAGGAAAAAGATAACAAAAAGGACGACTACAAGAAAGACACCAAACCGCCGAAAGGTGAAAAGTCAAATTTGCTGGAATTACTTTGGAAGTGGGTAACACCAATATCAAACACACCTTCACCGACCCCTGGTCTAACATTACCACCAACTCCTACTCCAACAAGATCTCCTGTGACAGTTGTATTAACAGCTACACCTACTGCCGCGCCAACAACGAAAGGGCCAACTTTTCCCCCCACTGTGATTCCAACATCAGAGCCAACCGTGGTGCCAGTCACGACGGAGACAACAAAGCCCGAACAGGATATCGAGCCTACTTTACCGCCTTCTCGGAGTACTGCTCCCTCTGTCATGCCTTTGGAGATGACATCATCGCCCACCGTTGCGTCAGCTTCGGCACCCTCTACGAATGCGCCGAGAACACTGCAGCCGTCTATTTCGCCAACACCTGCCAGGTCATCACAAGCTCCAATAGTTTCTTTTATACAGTTTGCCACGGATGCACGGGAAGTATCAGATGCCCCGACTGCTCAGCCCACGCAGGAACCAACACAGACGCCCACTACGAATGCGCCGAGAACACTGCAGCCGTCTATTTCGCCTTCTCTTATACAGTTTGCCACTGATGCACCGACTGCTCAAATTACGCGGGAAGTATCAGATGCACCGACTGCTCAGCCCACGGAGGAGCCAGCACAGACGCCCACAGCAGAGCCAACGTTTCCACCAACTTTGAATCCTACAGATACGCCCACAGTAGACCCAACGTCTCCACCAGCTGTCGCTGAAACGGGGAATCAGCAGGCGCCTGGTAATGGCAAAGACTTTGTGGATAAGAAGGACGGCAAAAAAATGAAGGGAGATAAAGGTCCATAGAAGAAAGTGGTTTCATATCTTGGCTTTGTCTGGATTGGATCCAAAACAAAGTGCGACGGAAACGCTTCGGGAAGCCAGCTATAATGAAGACATAGTATTATGTAAATTATTGCAGGTGCAATACGTTGACTTAACTACTTAGCAGAGAATTCATGTTTGCACTTCTTCTTTGGATGATGCCAAGCAAGTTCCGCTTTGCGATCCCAGAACGCATTCTGGCTGTTCTTGTTCAGGCATGGCAGAGCTTGTTCTGTTTTCAGTAGTGGTGGGAGCATTTGGACTTGACGTCAGAGTTGAACTTGCGTTGATAGTGGGCAGAGGTATTGACATTTTATTTCGAAATATATTATTCGGATCCACTTGTTGTTTGATGTTTTGCAATCTCCGATACTTTTCTTCTGAATCAAAATACTTTGGCCAATCTTTGTCGATTTGCGGATTGTCGAAGGCCGCCCAGTACATGCGGTGATCTTTTCCGTCTACGTTGTCTCGAATAGTCCGACCAAAGTCCAAAGCTCTCTGTTCATGGTCGATGATCCACTCCGATGGTGGAACATAAAAGTAGTCTAACGTGACACTAAAACCATCTTCGCCCCACGGTAGAGCTCTATTCGGTTCGGCGGCTCTCATGGTGGTCATTTGATGAATAGTAAAATAGGGACTCGTTCGACTAGGCAATAGTTTTGCCATGGCACGTGTGATGCCTTCAATTCCATCGGGAGTAGGAAAGGGAATCTGTTGCATGGACCTAGTGTAGGGCACAGGGAACTCGCGTCCCGTGCCTTCGTTGATTAGGGTCCGTATGTACCGATGTCGCCAGATTTGCGAGAGGGGTTCCGTCACATTGACATATCGAAAGCGCTTGCAATTGGTACACGCATCATCAATAGCCTGAAAAAAGTCAAAGTCATATTCGTGCGCTTGGTCCTTGGGGGCTACCCAGGACCCTTCCACTTGAATACGATTGCCCAACGTAGGAATATTTTTGGCTCCCACCACACTCCAATGCGCTGCCCATCTCCAATCGTCGGCCTTACCTTGTGCCATTTGCGTCCAGGTTCGCATCATGTTGACAATTCCATTGGTATCTTCTTCAGTATCCCACCAGTAGGCCAATTTCCAGTAAACACTAAAATAATCCTCGTCTCGGATCGTATTGAGAACCATGTCTGTTACTACACCCCAGGAACCCGATGCTCCTCCCAAGACCGCATAAAATACGTCATCATTGTGTGAAGATGTTTGATTGGGAATAGGTGTAACAATCTCGTGAACTTGACCGTCTGCCAAAACAATCCGAAATTGTTCCACGCGATTGACAAATGGTCCGAAATGACGGGTAAACAATCCAAAACCGCCCGTTTGCATATGCCCTCCCAAGGCAACACCAGGACATTCACCTGTAGGTAAGAACTGTCCATGTTCGTGCAAAAATTGGGCAACTTCTTTCAATCGATTGCCTGGACCTACTCGTACTTGATGCTGATTGTCATTCGGTAACAAAAGCTCCATGTGATTCAAACCAGTGACATCAATTTGAAGACATTGTGATTTAGATGAATCACACGATGATGTACCCAAATATGAATGTCCTCCAGATCGCACGCTGACTGCATAATGACAAGTCGCGGCAAAACGAACGGTGGCTTGGACATCTGCCTCAGATTCTGCCTCAATAATAGCACTGGGTCGTAGAGTATGGTAGGTAACACTGGCGTATTGATCTCGGGAACGGCCGTATTTGTGACCATCGGTGGGGATTAATATAGTACCATCCAATCTAGAAGCAGAATGATAGGCAGGAATGGACGTCCGGGGTGTGGCACAAAAGTCGGAATTGTTCACATTCACACTGGTGGATTGAGGAGGTAGCAATCCAAATTGCTCGGGAAAGGTTGGAATTCCTGTAAACCAACCAAATACTCCCAATAAAAAGTGGATCCACCAGGTTAAGAAATTGATAATGTCCATTGAAGCGGATTAAGCGGGGTGGGAAAGAATGTATTCGGTGTATATTAGGTGTCTACTAGAGATAAGCAAGTTCCTTTGTGTCCAAGCCTCTTTCTGGGAGTTTCGAAAAACTGGTGTTTTGTGGCGATTCCGAAAAACGACTCTTGCCCCTGCGTTTGGATTGGAAGGTTGTTAATTACAAAGAAAATAATCTAAATAGAAACACTCATCAGCAGACCACTAACGTTGAACGACTCAATGTCTCACAAAAGAAGATTATCGAGAAAACTTTAATTTTTTCCTGAATAACCGGAAGAGACAAGAGAATAGGTTTTGCGTATGCCCGAAATCTGCAGACCGCACTATTACGCAGAGCTGGCAAGTCTATGGTACTCAATCCTTTTTAGTTTTGAATGGTTGGGTTCATGAGATTATGCTCCTTTGAGTTTGCGCTACAAGGTTGGCCTCTACATATCCCATATTCCATATTCTCAATTCTCAACTCTCAAGATTCGCTCGCTTTCTTTTTCAGTGACTAAATTTCTTAAGAAGCCATAGCAAGTAGCAAGATATGTGCCATGCCGGAAAAACTTCCTCTCTTCCCCATTGGAGCTTTCTCTATGCCTTTCTAGCCACAGACAGTCTAGTGTAAACACGGCTTTTACTTTGGTGAACGGTCTCATTTTATCAATACTCCACGGGAATCACTGTGGTAGTCCTAATACATCGATCCCTTTATTAGAATTGCAGGTCGTGCGAGGAGATCATAATGTTCCCTCAAAAGACCGGAAACGTACTGTATTTATTATTTTATTGGTTCTTTCGGAGGAGCTGGTAGTCAAAATACGTCTTTTGAAATTTCGGAGGATCTGGTAGTCGAAATACGTCGTTTGAAATTTTCGACATGCCGACATGCCAAGAAAACAAGAGGAAGGCGTCTAGTTTAAGCAACCGCGCCATAGTAATTTAATCATTTTTTTCCTTTTCCCAGCAATATTAGAAGCATCGATACACCAAAATGGGAGGCGAATTTTACCTTGCGGTAAAATCTGTTGCACTCATTTCTCAAATGGATTGGACAACCGCCTTACACAGCTCGATGTTGGAGCTACAAGAACTAAACGTTAGTCTGCCTGGTGTGCAGATGAATTTTGATGTTGAGGCAGAGGTGGCATTTCATTTTACTGACTGTGCTCCTCCAAAACAAAAGGCTTTTAAGTTGAATTGGAAGTGGGGCCCTGATACGGTGGGCAGCAATCTCGGAGGTCGCAGACGCGGTGAATGGAGTACAGTCGCGTTCCATTGTGAACGTCTCTGCAATAGACTACCTGGAAAACTAGCATTGGTGGTATCTGAAGGATTTTGTGGATATGACGACGACGGAGATGGAAAGGGCTACAAACAGTGTGATTACGGCAAGTGGCCATGGACGAAGTGGGATGGTGAGAAGTAGAAGTAGAGGTCTAAAGATATCAATTATATTAAGCAGTTGATCTATTCAGTCTGAAACGTGACGCATTGGGCCGTTGTGGTTGTGTGCTGTACCCATTAGGTAGCAGCGTCCGAAGACATTCCTCCAACTGGTGATGCTCCAGTGCTTAGATGCAGGGTGTTCACCTTCTGAAGAGCCTCAATAGGGCAATGCTTGCCAGGCGTCGGTGTTAGGCTTTTGGGAGGACATCAATCTAACATGGTCTCTCAAAACAATTGAAGGAGAGAATGCCGACTTTGCTCTCGTTCTCTCATTATTGGTTTGGGGACGATCGTAGCTCGCGCAGGTGCACAGCTTGGACCCTAAAATACCACTACGTGTTGTCATAATGGAATTCATTTACTTGCCGTCGCCGTTACTACTCGATTTGCCAAAGGCCATATCGACGATGCGATTGGAAAGAATAGACTTCGGATCGAAGCGTTGTCTGGCCCGATTGAATAAGTCCACGGGAAAGCGTTGCTTCATAAACACACGCAAATCGGCAATTTGAAAAATGGAGGAAGGAATTTCTAGTTTGGCCCAGTGACTGGTCGCACTGTAGTGCTGCCCAATACCTCGCATCAAGTTGCAATATCGACCAGTAAAGGATTCCGTAATATATTCTCGTTGGTACTTGTCGTCTGATGGTAAGTAGTGAATAATGCCAACCCACGAATGCAATCCCTTGGGATCGGAACCGTAGGCAGGTGACATGAGCGAGCTGGACGAAGCCGACCAACGTTGTTCAATGGGAGCTGGGGCTGGAATGTTTTCACGTTCAATCCCTTCTAGCAATTCCTCCATAAATTCCATGTCACTATGGTTGTTCTTGTCTTGCGTTCCGGTAGGGAAGCAGACCTCCCACACCCATTGCTATGACGTAAAAAAATTAGAAAGATTGTAAGAGTACATTTTCATCGCAAGTGACACATAACAATGGTATTTTTCTGTCTTACCTGGCCACCACAATCGAATTGCAAGAGCTGGTCGCTCGGTTTTGTTTGGTATCCTTCGCTGCGCCTCCAAAATTCTGCTTCAGCCTTGTTGACCCGCTTGACGTGTTCTACATTCAATGGATCAAAAGCCAAGAGGGCATCCCGTAAATCACCAAATCCCATGCCTTTGATGGATTCCTTGGTATATAATGTTGCCGTTGTCATGGGCATTTCTTCGTACTCTTTGGATAGCTCCAACAACAAGTCTGTCAACGGTTGAAACCGTTCTTCATCGTTCGTGTTGTGCGTCTTTCCTCGTGGAATATTCGCGGCTACCTTATCTTCAGGATCGTTCGTGACGCACACTACGGCATCTTCAAAGGGGATCCACATGTATCGCATATGCTTGTGCTTTTTCAGCAGAACATCGAGTTGGTCTTTGGCCTGTTGTCGTGTCAAAACAAACGTATGTTCTACCAACCGATGTGCTGGTATGCATTCCATAGTTACCTCCACGAGAACTCCCAAACATCCCAATCCAACCTTGGCCAAATGAAACAGTTCGCGTTCTTCCTCCGTTTCGGCATTGGCACTTAGTTCCAATGTACCTTTGGCCGGTGTCACCAACTTCAACTTGGTCACGTAATGATCTACCGGAGCTATCGTGGCTCCGGTTCCGTGTGCCCCTACTTGCACAAACCCTCCCATTTGTTGTTCGGCTATACTGGCTAGATTGGGCAGAGTCAAATTGTACGGTCGCAGTGCCTCTACAACGTGACTGATCCGTGCACCTGCTTGGACAGTCACGGTTGGTGGTGTGGACAACGTATCTACAGTCACAACATCATCTAAATTTGCCATGCTCATCATCCCTCCTCGACGAAAAGCGATAGCATTGGGCGACAATGCCGAACCGACAGGACGTACCGGTTGACCATGCTTGTGACAGTACTGAACAACCTGTTCGACCTCAGCAATACTTTCTGGTTCCCAATAGGCCCGGTTGTCCAGTACGACACTGTGTGTTCCACTCCAATTCAGAATGGTCGTCGTAGTATCATCATCCGATGAGGTCTCCAAGGAACTATCTAGATCTGTTTTAGGAAGTGACGACGACGCAGCCACGCCAACAACCGATGCTACCAAAGCAGCAGCTAATGATGCTTTTGTAAGAAAGGTAGAGCTCCTAGAATCCGTATTTTGACTACGTGTGGCAGAAGTTGTAGCAGCAGCAGCAGCAGCAGCCGTGAAATATCGGCTCATTGGACGTCGCTGATGATAATAATATGCAACAACATTCACGGCCGTAGAAGGTTTGGACAATGACGTAGTATGGAGATATCCATGTTTAACCAACGAAAGCTTGTTGAACTGGATGGGAATCCTTTGAAAAATCCACATTTTGTTTGTTTATTTGGGACTTGATGGATGTTTTTTTAGTGGTTTTGCAGTGAATTATTTCAATCGGAGTAGTAGTTTAATTCTTGATCAAAGCCAGCAAACAAAATGTCATTCTGTAAGGGAAAGCTTGTTGGCTCATGATCGTTGTGTGAGGTGCAGTGCCTGTTGCTGCCTGTGATGATGATTCATTCAATTCTTTTGAAGAGCTTTAACTGCCCGGGTGCAATTCAAGTATCTTTCCAAATGATGCAGCGAGTCGGGCGAAATAATCATGACTGAGGCGCTCACTTATTTTTTCGTTCTCAAAATAACACGAATATTTATTTTTTAGTATTTGGCGATTTAGCGATGATTCGTCCGGTATCCTTTTTGATGAAAGATTACAGTGCATTCTCTCCAACATACCCTCTCTCTCTTTCTGGATGATCTAGAGCAATTTTTTGATCAATTCACGCAAGTAAAGCATACAAAGAAATTAAAAAGAAATTGCAACAACCAAAAAAGTTGCCATACCATGTCGCATGAAATAAAAAGTTCCTTCTTCGTGCTGGTCATACTAATAGCCATTTCTTTTTTGGTCGAACAATATTCCGTCCAGGCACAAGAATTTGATAATTATTTCATGTTGGAATCTCCCGATGGTTGTATGGGACTTGCTACAAACAACGATCAATTGCTTTTATTAGATTGTGATCCTACAGATGATGCTGTTTGGTGGCGAACAGATCCTAGAACAGAACCAGCCTATACTCGCTTTATTCCCTATTCGAACGACTCGATGTGCATCCAAGCCATTCGACAACCAGAACTATTAAACGGAACAGACGTTTTGAAACGAGGAGATAAAATGTTTGCCAAGGAATGTGCTGCTATTGAGGTCCGATCAGCAAAAGAAGCATTTCAAGCATTCGATCCTACCTGGGAATCTGGATCCTTGACATTATTGACGAGACCTGATTTGTGCATGGTGTACTCGGGAGCTGAACCAATCATTGGTCAATCACGTATCCTATTGATACCGTGTTCAGAACTTGGTGGACAGATGGGACGGGTGGAAGGATGGAAGATGACTCCTGTCGAAGTGGAATATGTCATCTTGGATTCAAAACCAGGCTTTCAACGTGGTGGGTGCATGGGACGGAATGATGATGGCAGTGATGAACTATTGTTAAAGGGTTGCCGATCAGATGACGATACTCTTCAATGGCGACTAGATAACCAGAATCGTTTGCGCAGCAAAGTTAACAAAAATGAATGCTTGCAAGCGGAAGACCGTCCAGAAGTTCTCCAGACCGTGGACAATTTAATTCGAGGCAGCCGCGTCTACGCAAAGCCTTGTGCTGAGCCTGGAAGCATTGCTGAGGATTTTCAAGTTATTGATGATTCTTGGGTGAATGCAACAGAAGGACTTATGCGGTTACAATACCGCCCAGACCTCTGCATTGTTCACTTTGGTGCAGAACCAGTCTTCGGTGAGAGCCAAATTATGCTGATTGAATGCGATACTCTCGGTGGTGCTCGTGGAGAAGGATGGGAAGCCATCGACCCTTGTGCAACTCCCCCAACGTGCAACGTTCGAGCTTTCAATGAAACTGACTCGAACAACACTCTCGCTATTGATGTATATGATAGTGAAAGTAATTTTGTTGTCCTGGACGCTGCCTTGAAGGACAGCAACAGCAATTCTACTACGCGTACAGAATCTATTGGATTAGTCGAAAGTGATTTTTACTACTACGGAAATGGAAGCAATCAAATATTGGATGAGGAGGAAGAAAGTTACCTGTAAAGTATGCGTGCAAATTTTTATAGCAAACAACACTAGACAACAAGAGGCAGCCTACGAAATCTTGAATGGCGCCAAGAGAAGGTTCTAAAAAGAAATTAAAATACACGAATGTCTTTTTCAGTATGAATTGTGTCATCGGTGTCCTGGATTTGGCCCATTGAGTGTAAAATTGGAACAGAACATCGTTCTTGGGGTAATATGCATGGGCGCAAGTTCATAGATGGATCCTCGTTGACCAGACAGTCCAGGTGTTGTGTAAAAAATATCATTCTAAATGTGTGCCACTACCTCTAGTAGTATTGTAGTCTGTAGATGGTTCGTGTATCTTACGCAACGACTTGCTTGCAAGATTCAAGCGCGATGCTGGTCAACTTTGGATTGAATTGTCTTTGATTACCAAAATCTTTAGTTCCTCGTCTTCGCCATGTAAGATTAGCGCTTGGGTGGCTTTTGTTGTTCGTATATCCGAAAAAGGAAAGATGATTGAAAGTCGCCTGCATGGGAGGGGAGGGTTTGCTAGAATTATTGCTTGTACCTTCACTGATCAGAAATTTCGTCTCACGTTAAACACCGCTCAGACGCAGGACTCATTTCCAAAAAGAGGTGTGCCAATAACTTGAAAGGCACAAAGGCGATACATCCAGGATGTCAGCCACGGAAGCCTGCAGTCTGGTTGATATGGTTCCTTTGTAAAAAAGAACAGTTTTCAAAGCTGAAACTTGATTCTTATTGGCCTTGTTCCTCATGGATGTTTAAAAAGTGAAGCATGCCGCCCCCACTAAGGGGAAGATGGCATCCAAACCTCCATACCTTGCTCATCTCCTTGCGTGGTGGAGCTAGGATAGGCACCTTCCTGTGCATCGCCCATTACAACGACGGGCTTTGTACTTTCTTGTTTGACCTTGTTTTGCCGCCGCCGTGCAGCCAAGGCAGCAGCTACTGTCGCTGCCGCTGCCACTGCTGCTAGAACGAATGCGACAGCTATCCCTAATCGGGCACCAGCACTTAATTCGTTGCTGTCACTGTCGGTATTCCATTCCTGCAAACCACCCGTTGGACGCGATACTCCAATCTGAAATTCGTACACCGAAGATGTATTCGCCATGGTTGAGTATGTGTTGTTTATTGTGTTTGTTAAGTCCCTCTCTTTTTTATCTTGAAATAGTAATAATCAGGCTGTGGCAGGATTAGGATTAGTGCAGTGGCGTGGCCTCGTGCATTTTTTTTTCTTTTTCCCGTCTGCTCACAACCAAATTTTTGCATGCATGCGGCAGCAAAATTTTACGGTACACTCTGATTTTTTGCTTAGATAAAATTTGCTTGTGATGATGCTGTACAGGCGTGTCTCGTCATGTTTAGAGAGCTCTTATTCCTGTTCTGCTTTTCTGATTAAAAGTCGTGGGGGCCAGTGAAAAAGGTGTACTTGGGTGTACTTTTTTGGTGTACCAGTCAGAGCCAGCCGAAGGGAACGTGAGACAAGGAGACCCGAATCCGACGTCACCGGAATGACCCGAAATGCCCCA
>Ga0100391_1002796_pt1 | contig 18210 bp, 7 predicted proteins | sample CryGeymeta201515_FD_81541 | JGI IMG/M metagenome (GOLD analysis project Ga0100391, IMG submission 81541) | Groundwater microbial communities from Crystal Geyser aquifers in Utah, USA - Crystal Geyser metaG 2015-15 | ecosystem: Environmental > Aquatic > Deep subsurface > Groundwater | place: USA...
AAAGCCATCATATGAGGGCACAAACATAGGAACAGTTATCAGGCCTCCATCAACACCAGGCCCAACAGTTTCTCCAGGAAGTCCAAGTGCCAGTCCAACAACAGCTGACCCAACAACGTTAAATCCTTCAACAGCTGGTCCAACTGTGTCACTTGGCAGTCCAAGCATTGGGCCTACAACTGCAAAGCCATCCTTTGAGGGCACAAACATAGGAACAGTTATCAGGCCTCCATCAACACCAGGCCCAACAGTATCCCCAGGAAGTCCAAGTGCCAGTTCAACCACAACTAGCCCTACAACATTGAAGCCTTCAACAGCAGGTCCAACTGTGTCACCTGGCAGTCCAAGCATGGGGCCTACAAATGCAAAGCCATCTTATGTGGGCAGCAGTATTGTGACAGTTGCTAGGCCTCCATCAACACCAGTATCCCCAGGAAGTCCAAGTGCCAGTCCAACCACAGCTGGTCCTACAACATTGAAGCCTTCAACAGCTGGTCCAACTGTGTCACCTGGCAGTCCAAGCATTGGGCCTACAACTGCAAAGCCATCCTTTGAGGGCACAAACATAGGAACAGTTATCAGGCTTCCATCAACACCAGGCCCAACAGTATCCCCGGGAAGTCCAAGTGCCAGTTCAACCACAACTAGCCCTACAACATTGAAGCCTTCAACAGCAGGTCCAACTGTGTCACCTGGCAATCCAAGCATGGGGCCTACAATTGCAAAGCCATCTTATGTGGGCAGCAGTATTGTAACAGTTGCTAGGCCTCCATCAACACCAGTATCCCCAGGAAGTCCAAGTGCCAGTCCAACCACAGCTGGTCCTAACACATTGAAGCCTTCAACAGCTGGTCCAACTGTGTCACCTGGCAGTCCAAGCATTGGGCCTACAACTGCTAAGCCATCCTTTGAGGGCACAAACATAGGAACAGTTATCAGGCTTCCATCAACACCAGGCCCAACAGTATCCCCAGGAAGTCCAAGTGCCAGTTCAACCACAACTAGCCCTACAACATTGAAGCCTTCAACAGCAGGTCCAACTGTGTCACCTGGTAGTCCAAGCATTGGGCCTACAACTGCAAAGCCATCCTTTGAGGGCACAAACATAGGAACAGTTATCAGGCCTCCAACAACACAAGATCCAACAGTATCCCCAGGAAGTCCAAGTGCCAGTCCAACAACAGCTGGCCCTTTGATATTGATGCCTTCAACAGCTGGTCCAACTATGTCACCTGTCAGTCCAAGCATGGGGCCTGCAACCTTAAAGCCATCCTTTGAGGGCACTGTTATAGCAACAGTCAACAGACCTCCATCAACACCAGGCTCAACAGTATCCCCAGGAAGTCCAAGTGCCAGTCCAACCACACCTGGCCCTTTGATATTGATGCCTTCAACAGCAGCTGGTCCAACTGTGTCACCTGGCATTCCCAGCATGGTGGCTACAACTGGAAAGCCATCCTATGAGGGCACAAACATAGGGACAGTTATCAGACCTCCATCAACACCAGGCCCAACAGTATCCTCAGGAAGTCCAAGTGCCAGTCCAGCAACAGCTGGCGCTTTGACACTGATGCCTTCAACAGCTGGTTCAACTGTGTCACCTGGCAGTCCAAGCATGGGGCCTACAACTGCAAAGCCATCCTTTGAGGGCACAAACATAGCAACAGTTATCAGGCCTCCAACAACACAAGATCCAACAGTATCCCCAGGAAGTCCAAGTGCCAGTCCAACAACAGCTGGCCCTTTGACACTGATGCCTTCAACAGCTGGTCCAACTATGTCACCTGGCAGTCCAAGCATGGGGCCCGCAACCGCAAAGCCATCCTTTGAGGGCACTGTTATAGCAACAGTCAACAGACCTCCATCAACACCAGGCCCAGCAGTATCCCCAGGAAGTCCAAGTGCCAGTCCAACAACACCTGGCCCTTTGATATTGATGCCTTCAACAGCAGCTGGTCCAACTGTATCACCTGGCAGTCCAAGCATTGGGCCTACAACTGCAAAGCCATCCTATGAGGGCACAAACATAGGGACAGTTATCAGGCCTCCTTCAACACCAGGCCCAACAGTGTCCCCAGGAAGTCCAAGTGCCAGTCCAACCACACCTGGTCCTACAAAATTGAAGCCTTCAATAGCTGGTCCAACTGAAGCACCTGGTAGTCCATTTGTGGGACCTACAACTGTAAAGCCATCTTATGGGGGCACAAATCTAGGAACATTCACCAGGCCTCCATCAACACCTGGTGTTATTACTGGAGCAAGTCAAAAACGCCCGACCATGACAACAGGACCTTCTCAGCAAATGTTACCAACTGTTTTCCCGAGCACTTTTCCATCATCTAGATTTGAAAAGCCTGTTACATTTGACAAGCCAACTCTTTTACCATCTCCATTGCCCTCTGACACGCTGACTGAACTGCCGAGTAGCATAGGTCAGCCATTTGTGGCCCCAGTTGTCGTTGACAGACCCACCGCTTCTTCTCAGCCAACCCTAATTGGATACACAAATGAAAATACAGCATCTGTCATCTTTTTATCGCAAGTTCCTTCTCAAAGTACCTTAAATTTCCCAAGTGACAGTGGGCACCTATTTGATGTTTCTGTGGCAGTTGGCAAACCAATAAGTTCTCTTGAGCCAGCTCCAATGGGACCAATAACCAAGAATCCAACATCTTTGCACAGACCACCACAATTTCAAACAGCGCAGCCTAGTGATAAGGGACAGCCATTTGGTGTTCCTGTAGTCGTGGGCAGACCATCTGTGGTTTCATCTACTTTCGTGCCATCGATGCTTCCATCAACTATCAGCCTGACAACCAAAGCAACAGAAGCTTCATTAAGTCCTACCTCTCTTGCGCCAATTACTGATGTTCCAACAAGCTCTACCCCAACACACACAGAGAAACCAACAGTAATGCCCACAGTATCAAGCAGTCGCGTCTTTCCCGGCCCACCAAGACCAGTAGCAACTGAAGAACCTTCCAAGAAGCCAACCTGTCCGCAATTTCCACTGGGCAGCAGTAGGAGCCCGATCTATGAGACGGAAGCGTCGCCAACATCTGGTCCCACCCTGAGCCCCACCTGCCCATCAGCAGAAATAGAAGTGGATATTCCCACAGTGGTGACCCCATCTGCACCTACGTCAGCCTATGCAGCTGAGCCAAAACCTCAGTTTCTCATCGAGCCAACAGTTGCTTACCCACTGGAGCCAGCTCTGCAACCCCGTATTGATCAATCTTTTTCATTGAAGCATCAACCAACGATCGCTTACCAAATTGAACCTGCCACGCCAACTCAGTCTCCAACTGTGTTAGTACAGGACAGTTCTTCAAAGACTCCTACCTGCATGTCAATAGGGGCTGAAGGTTTGAAAGTACCGTGTCCGATTGACAACCCACCTACATTGATTTTTCCTCAGGGCTCTGAAACAAAAGCACCTACCTGTGTGGAGAGCGGAGTTACAGTGCCCTGTTATACAAAAGCTTCCTTGGACGTTGTTCCTCCATACCACGAAACGAAGGCGCCAACTTGTATGGCAAATACTGTCACAGTGCCATGTCCTGTGCAAGAAACCTTGGGAACTTCTCCTGTTGAATCAAAGGCACCTTCTTGCGTCGAAAACTCCATCTCTGTGCCATGTCCCACACAAGAATTAAAGATTCCAGAACGACATCGTTTGCTTTCTGAAACCCTTGATTCAGATCTTCGTTCTGCAAAGGATAGCGACTGCATCAATTCTTTTCCGTTTGTGGATATCGATTTTGAATATGAGGGTTCAGAAGCTAAATGGCGGAACGGAAAAGCTCGAGAGAATCTCAACTTTACAAGATTCCTTGGCGGGTTTGAAGAATACTATGGCATTGTGTCGCGTGCTTTTGATGTTCCAGCAGCAGCTGACGGAATTCTTGCCAAATCAGTTACAATGAAATTCATTCTTTACGTCATTGACGACTGGGGTCCTACAAGCAATTTTGTGGTGATCGTTGGCAACACCGAAGTAGACCTTGGATTATTTATCAATTCACCAACCAATAACAAAACAAGCATGGACTATCAAGAAGGCACAACCCATGGAATTTTGTGGTGGCAGAGTGTCATTTTGTCTGGAGATGATTTTGGATTTGGTCCAGGTTGGGACAAGAAGCATTTAGTAGAGCTGATCATTCCTAGAGATTATTTTGAGGCTGGTTCTCTGTCACTTGAATTCCACGCCAACACGGCAACAGGGAGTGCAATCGCTGGCATTGACGACTTTGTCCTAGAGGGCAACTACGATTGTTTGAGCGCCAAGAAGGGGAGCGAAAGCGCCGGAGGAGCACGTGCTACTCTGTCCGATGTCGACTATGGCGACGACATTCTGGCTGTACCTCAATGTGCTTCCAGTGAATTCCCATGCAACCAAAGTCTTCAAGGAAACGAAGTCAAAAAGGATGGCATTGCTTGTGTATGCCACTTTTCGAAGCGCCATGGCTACGAAACCCTTTGTCTACATGAAAAAGATACACACGTGATCCAATTTTACGTCCACGACTACTGTGGACCTTGCAGTATTGGTACATAATAGCAGGGAATAGCATTCTGTAAATGGCTACTAGAGTACTAGCTACAAAACTTGAAGTCTACTGACGCTAGTTGCTCTACTTGTTTATCTGTAATACGGTACCCTGCGAGGTAATAGTAGACTACTCGTACTCAATGAACCACGCCAGGAGAATTCGTGTTGACCATTACTACTACAACGAAGGCCCGAGCCCAGATGAAGTGACTAAAAGGCCCTCGTGCATTGAAGAACTCGCGCACAAAAGGCCCTCCCTCGCCATCAGAGTACTAGTACGTACTACTACTGGTGGTATCAAAAAAAAAATAATGACCAGATCAAAATTCTGAGAAAGTTGCCAGTTAACGCTACCTACCACGGCACATGCAATACCAACTACCGTACAGTAGTACCAGGGTACCGGTACAATAGATGACTCGATTGTTCGTCAAAATTCTCTTGTGATGACTATGTCTTCCGAGGCTTAAATCTGGCAGTGGTTAAAAAGATATGACCAGAGTCAGGAGCAATAATGCCAGTTCTCATTTTCTGCAACTTGCGTGCAGTGGGCTGTCATCCATCTCCCCATAAAAATTCGTTGAGGTCTTTTTTTACAAGCAAAGCAAGAAACCGACAAAAATCACAACATGGGCCGAGATACCCCCCTAATCCGTGAAGCACCTACACCTACGCTGTCCAACAGCAGTTTTGGCAAGCACACCTCTCACACTGTCTCGACTACTACTACCTCGCTGACTGAGCAGGATGCCGATTGGATTGTTCGCCGGACGGAACTGCGAGTTACTCAAGTCATTGCCAAGTCTATCTACATCCAAGAGCACTGCCGTCTCGGCGAACTCCCATGCTTTTGCCACGAAGATTTGAATGTGGGCCCTCTGATTGCCCGCGGTGGCTTCAGTAATGTCCACCGCATCGAATCTTTTAATGTTACCACAGATCTCGCCGACGACCCCAGTAAAAGCTATGTCATCAAGCACTTGAACCCTAAATTGGCCAGCGAACCACGAAAAATGGCGGTCGGAGCCAAGGATTTGGTTATGGAGGCACACTTTCTTTCCAGCTTGAACCATAAGAACATTATTGCATTGCAAGGTATATGTTCGGCAGGAGTTGCCGGATACGCGGAAACAGGACGAGCCGACGGCTTCTTTCTCTTGTTTGATGAACTTCCTGCCACTCTGTCGACTCGAATGAGCCGCTGGCGACAAATCGAGTCAGCCGAGTCCAAAAATAGCAGCAGCAGCAGCAGCAGGTCTCTCTTCAACTTTACCAAGAAATTTCAATCCAGCTCCAAAATTAACGCTTTTGCGGAACGCCTTTCGGTCGCTCACGAGATTGCCAGTGCTGTGACATACTTGCACTCCCATAATATTCTCTACCGTGATTTGAAACCCGGAAATTGTGGTTTCGATCGCGATGAAGTCCTCAAAATCTTTGATTTTGGACTTGCGGTCGAGTTGCCGCACTCCGAAGACCCCGGGCAACTGTACAACTTGGCCGGAAATACTGGCACTGCACGATACATGGCTCCGGAGATTATTCAAAATCGTCCTTATAACTTAAAGGCTGATGTCTTTTCCTTTACGACCTTGCTGTGGGAAATTCTGGCGCTCCAAAAGCCTTTTCCTGAACTCTCAGGTCCTGAGGTGAAGGAATGGATATCGGACTTTGGCAACCGACCTATTATCAACAAGCATTGGCCTGCGACTGTTCGCAAGTTGATGAAGGATGGATGGCAAGTTAATATTGACTCCAGACCAACGATGCGAGAGGTTCAAGTTACCCTTGCGGCCGCTTCTGCCAAACTGTCATAGTAGGCGGGCGGTTTCGTCGGGATATTGCTACAATATTGATAAAAAAGACAGCAAACCTTTGCTGTATCATACAAACACCGAATAATAAATAGATCGTGTAGATATTTTCAATACATCCATCATGGTGTGTGTTCTAGCTACTTGAGCAATGTAGCTAGAGCTACTATTCCCACCACCACTACTCTAGGGTCTACTAGTAGTGGAGTAGTTGTTGTTGTATTGTACGGAGTACAATTCAATACTCTAGTACTAGACTAGCTAGCTACTACTACTAGTAGTAGATTCTACTCTCTACTAGCTCTCTACTAGTAGAGGAGTCTACAGCTACAGTACGCGGAATAGGTGGTGGATGCAGATGATCGTAGGCGAGACAGTGTGCGCTCGTTTAGTGCTCACCAACACGCCCTTAGACATGAAGAGGAAAGTGAGCGAGGAAGGGCTCTCAGTCGCGTTTCCTAAATATTTCCTCAAATTCAAAATTCAAAATACAGTATTAACATGAAGAATGAAGACAGCATCCAACAAGCAAAAGCAATGCAACACACCGTGCGAGTTGCTAGCAACGTGTTCCTCCTCTAAAACTTGAACTGCTACTAGACTATCTACCTAATCAAACAAAAGCTTCCTTCTGGTTCACTTTCCGGCTCCATCGATAAAAACAACTAATCACCATGCCTCGAATGAGCTTTGGTGGTGGCCGTATCTCGACGACCAAAGATGCGGCTGCTCCCGACGATGGTGGTTCCAACAGCAATAATATTAGTCCTACCTCCGTCATGCTTCCCCCTTCCATCGACAATATTATTTCTCCTCACAAACGTGGCAGTACCGGCAGCCATGCTGGTAGCCAATCCCATGCTGCTACGAACAATAACAACACTGACATGATTATCAATCAGTTGAAACGTCAAGTCACCACACTGGAACACGAAAAAGCCAGCTTGGAGCAAGAATTATTGAATCAAATTAATACCGTTGTGTATGACAAGGAAAACATGGTCTCTACCTTGCAAGAAAAACTTGTTGCCAGCGAAGCACGCTACAAAGAAGAGCGCAAGGCCCACACTGCCACACGCTCCAGCGTGCGACAAACTAAATTTGCCAACGTCGGTGACGCCAAGCTCGAAATCTTTCGCCTCCAGGATCAAGTAACGGAGCTGACCGAAGCTAATGAACAATTGCAAGCGACCATTGCCCAGTTGCAAGCCGACAATGCCAAAAGTGAACAAGCCTTGAAATCCCAATTTACACTGATGGAAAAAAATTCTCAAGCTCAGATGGAAGTCATGAAAAAAGAAACAACATCGCAACTCAATGATATGGAACAGTCTCATTTGGCTACAATTGCCGATATGGAACGACAATTGTTTGAGCGGTACCAGTCAAAATTGAAAGAGGTACAAAAGCAGGTGGAAGAAGCCAAGCGCAAGGAAGACAGTGGTACAAAGGACGAGCAGGAGGTCAAATACCAAGAAATGATCGAGGAGCTTCAAAAGACCAATAGTGACTTATTGCGCCAGGTATCTGATCTCGGCAGTCAACTGGTGCAAGAGCAGACGATCAATTATGATTTGCAGGCAGAATTAGATCAAGCCAAATGTGCCCCTGTCGAAGATGCATCCGCGAAACAAATGGAAGCAGAATTCCAAGCGGAACTTGCCACGCTTCACGAAAAACTACTTCAGTCCGAAACGAAGCAGGAAAATCTGGTCAAGTCACTACAAGAGCAAGAGAAAGCGAACCAGGAGCTGCAGCAGTCTCTGGATGAAGTCCAAAAAGCGGAAGAGTCTATTCTTTCTCAATTGCAAAAGAAATCCACACAAGTCGAAAGTTTACAGGCGGCGTTGGAAAAGACACATCACGATAACAAAGACGCTGTGCTGGATCTTCAAAACAAGTGCAAAGAGTACACAGACGATATTCGATCCTTTAACGAGCAACTAGAACATGAAATTATCAACAGCCAAAAGCTGATGAAAGAGTTGACCGACAAGGATGCCAAGTTACGTGCGTTGGAAGAAGCACAAGAAAAGAATTGCACGACCATGGCGAATCTTCAGGATGAAAACAATCGCTACTCGGAAGAAATCCAAACTCTCAAGGCTCAGCTAGAAACGGAGACTGGGTTGAATGCTGCTATTCAAGAAGAATTGAGGATGAACAAGGACCTTTGTACTAAATTGGAGGATACCCAGAAAGCTGAAATCAACGCAATGCGCCAACAACTGGCACAAGAACAGGACGTAAATGCCTGTCTCAAGCAGTCACTCGAAGAGCTTCAACATTCAACAAGTCAAGATTGTAATGTAGACACTCCTCCAAATGTTCCAATAGCGAGCGAGGCTCTCACGATCAAAGTGGAGAGTCTTCGTCGCCAAATAGACGAACGAGATGCATCACATGCGGAGCTCAAGACTCAACTGGAATCAAGTCAAAACGAAAACAAAGAACTTCGAAAACTTCAAAAACAGAACGAAGACTGGATCACACTACTACAGGACCAAAACAACAAAAGTGCTGCTTTAACAAGCACTCTAGCTGGGGAAGTGGAGGATGCCAAGGTAACACTGAAAGAATACAAAGACGAAATTTCAAAGCTTGAATGTCAGGTGCAAGAGCTTAGCGACGAGCTTGTCGACGAACAGACAACTACTTCCGAATTATTGAATTCTCTACGAGAGGAGGAGAACGCCAACTCCGTACTTCAGGAGAAATATCAATTGACGACTGATGCCATTAATGATCTCAAATATCAGTTGCGGGAACAAAAGCAAGCGGTCCAGGAACTGCAATCTTCCCTGAAGGACGAAGAGCGCAAGAACAACGAGCTTGAAACATTGGCAGAAGAAAGGTATGAAGAAGTCACGCGCCTACAGGAGGAAACTTCTTGTCTACTGGATCGTATCGAGTCTCTGGAAGAGCAGTTAGGAGACGAACAAGAAATGATCCAAGAACTTCAGAGCTTACTCGAAGAGAAGGAATCCCTCATCATCATCAATACTGAAGAACAGGAATTAACAGACAAGGAACTTTTGTCTCTAGAGAAGGAACATGGTGCGTTGAAGGCAGAAATTATATCACTTCGCAATGAAATGGAGCACGACCGTGAGTTCACTCGGAAGGCTAATGCTACAATGACTGCCGATTTCCAAAAAGATCGTCTCGGCTTATTAGATCGAATTGGATCGCTGAAGGAGGAGCTAGACGAGATGAAGTTATTGAACTCAAGTTTGGAAAGGGCGCTCGCAAACAGTAAATCTACAATGGCGGATCTTCAAGCCAACCATGATGAAAAGGGAGAGGTCATTAGAGCCAAGGATGAAGAAATTGCTATGCTACACTCGAAGGAGCGGCAACTTCTCGTGGAAGCTACAAAGAATTTTGCGCTTTTAAATATAGTAAAGGCCTCTCTTTTGGGATCTCAAAGAGTCAATGAAGATTTAGAATCCAGGTACGCAGTGCTCTTGTCACGCTTTGAAATGCAGTCAATACAGCTCGAGGCCGAGCAATCTTCAAATGAAAACATGACTGCCGTCATAGAAGAACTCACCGAGGATTTTGCGAGTGCCAAAACAAACGCCGATGCCAAACTTTCATCTTTGGAAGAAGAGCAAGAGATTCTTAAGGGAACACTTTCCTCTGTGAACGCTTTGTTGAATTCCGCAGAGTGCACGAAGAAATCACTTCGGAGTTGCTTGGACGAAAAGGACAATGTAAATCAATTACTACTGATTATGTTAGAATATCAAAGAGACGCTATCACGGCCCACGAATCAAGCTATGGGGATATCATGTCGCAACTACGCGACACTGCAGACGAACTAGAAAGATTAAAAACGCTGCGTGAAGAAAGTTCGGCGGATATGGTCATTACTCCACGTAGTCCCATGGGAGAGACCGACACAGAGTACACGAGGACATTGTCAGGCCCCGAGAGTGATTTTGACGATTCAGGCTGCGACGATCCAGAAAAAAAGTTCGATGCTCTTTACCATAAGACAGAAATGGCAAGTCTGCAAGAACAAAACCTGGAATTGCGTAGGGAGCTAGACAACCTTTCGACAGTGAGAGCCATTTTAACCGATTTGGAAAAGGAAAAGGTTTCTTTACTAGATGAAATCACCAGTCTTCATGATAAATTGACGCAGAAAGAGACGAACCAATCGGACGCCATATCTTCACTCGAAGAGCAGCAAATGGAATCTATTCTTCAAGCGACATTTGAAGACCAGACATCCAAAGATGATGCAATCGAGGAGCTTCGTCGACAGCGTGATACACTAAACAACGACCTCAAAAAGATACAATCTGAACTACAAAATGCGAAAGAGACGAGTAACCAGCTTGCAAACAAGCAATTGATGGACTCTGAAGAGCTTGAGCAGCTCAAGGTAGATCTCGAATCAGAAAAGTCTCAGAAGAAGAAGATTGAAGCAGACTATCATACAGCAAAGGAAGGCACGAAGAAGCTGCAGGATGATATCCTTGACAAAAAGCGAGTAATTGATAATCTGGAAGAGCAACTTGCAAAGCACAAAATGGAATCAGCCGAAGAAATTCGATTAAAAGAGGCTGAACTTCAAGCGGCCATTCAAGAGCTGCGCGATACCAAGGATTGGCTTGAGAAAAGTCTAGACGAAGTCGAAGATCTTCGTGGCAAGTTATTAAACTCCGCTTCTTCTCTACAGAAGATGGATGAAAGCCAAAATGAAACGATTCTAAAGTTGGAAACGGAGTTGAAAGAATTGCGCGAGAAACTCAAGGAATCTTGTGTTCTTTTCCAGAACAAAGAGGAGAAGAATCAAGATATGGAACTTCAGATCGAGCAGCTAGAGTCGGACTTGTCCGATACCAAGCAAACCCTTTCAATAAATCTGCAGGAGTTAGAACGTCTACAGAGTATTGAAATGAAGAGCGAGGATACTCGCAAGGTATTGGATTCTTTTAAGTCAGCTGCCGAGCACTGGAGAACAGAGGCAGATAGGCTAAAGACAGCCAAAGATGAACTGGTTACTAAGCAGATGGAACGGGAGGCCAAGTTGAAGGCTGCCTACAAACGTGAGATATCTTCCTACAAGGACAGGGTTGAAGAGTTTGAAGGCAAGTTGTTGACCGAAAACGTAAAGCTCCGCAATCAGCTCGACGAAGCGGAAAAGTCAATTTTAACGAAAGAAACGGAAATCAAAACCCTTTCAGCCGATTTTGAGTGTGCCCGCAGACTCGCGAGTGAAAATAAAAAAGACAAGAAGGAGCTTCAAGAGAAAATTGGAGTCCTGCAGTCCCGACTGAAAGAATTTGAAGCCGACCGAAAGGTTCTCGACGCCAACCAAAAAGACAAGAAGGAGCTTCAAGAGAAAGTGCGCAACTTGCAAGAGAGAATCGGGGACTTTGAGGCGGATCGTCTGGAGAAGCAAATGCTTGACATTGAGGAACAAAAAGAAATTAACAAGCTGAAGGTCGAGCTTGCCGTGGAAAAACAAGCGGTCGACGACTGCCGCAAGGAAATCAAACATCTCCACACCAAGTCTGAAGAGCTCCAAAGGAAATGCACGGAGGCATTGTCCCGAGCAGAGGCTTTTGAAGGAAAAGCCAAAGAGGGCGAAGAGTATCGTCAAGTGTTAGAAAGAAGTGTCAGCGCGTCGCAAGTTTCTTTGAAACAAGAAGTAGAAGTTCTCAAGAAGGAGCTACGGAGAACTCAAGGGGAAAAGGTCGAGCTAGAAGCTCGATACATGGACAAGTTGCTTGCCATGGAAGGCAAGCACTCTGCTTTATCAATTGAATTGGCAGAAAAGAAAAGGGAAATCAATAGTATGAGAAGATTTTTTCGTGACGGCGGGGGCGCGGACAAATCAGCAGAAGACCTTCAAATTGAAATCAAGGAGCTCACCGAGAAAACCATTGTACAAAACCGAATTATCCATACCATGCAAAAGAAGATAGAATCGTTGGAGCAGGGCAAGGAGAAGTTCTTTTATGAAAAAAGAAAGGAAATCATGCGCGACCACAGTGAACAGCAATCCCTTCGAAAGGAGAACACCCGACTGAGAGAGAAATTGAAAGCTGTGATTAAAGAACGCAGGGCACTGCAAGCGCAGCTGGAATCATTTGCCAACTCCATCGGGACATCCATGGGCTCACATCTACGAAAGGATGAGGCTAGATAATTACAGTAAGGAGATAAAAGTGATAACAAGGGTATGCATATTCGTGTTACTGTAGGAAATAAGAATTGAAAAAGTCAACCTGTTTACTACTGGCCTTGCACGGAACTAGACATGGTTGAAATCAGAGACTATCCAGCATCTCGGAGCTGCTGGATAGTAGTGTGAAAGCAATGGCTGAGATTAAAGAAGGAGCAAACAAGAATAGAAATCTATTGGTAAACCATGCAAGCCTTTAACCTTTTGAAGCTTGGCGTAAAAGGAAATAAAAAATGCAAAACTGCAAAACTCAAGAAAAATAACCCTATCCTCAAAAACAAATTGCAAAAACTAAGCTCGCCTCGCGATTTCCTAATTAAAGTTGTCAGTAAATATGGGCGATAGAAGCAAAGACAAAGCACATTCATGAAGTGATCGATCGACCCAATTAGCAGCGAGAGGCCGCTCTTTGTTGGATGCGTTTTAGAAGTCTCATACAGAACAACCGAACGCGGAAGTGTATTGAGGCCTGGCAGCAAAGCACAGAATAGAACGCTTCGTACTTAGTCTAGAAGAAGGCACACCAAGCAGAGCCCTCAGTAGATTTGACGGACGGACGGAGCGGAGCGGAGCAGTTTCTTGAAGATTGCTGATTTTCTTGTCCAGAGAAAAGCGCGCCCGAAGGAAATTGTTAAGATACATCAAGTGATCTGCAAGCTGGAGGAAGATTTGGTGACCGTTGTAGTAGCATAGGGAGACGATGCGGACCATTCCGCCACCGCTGGTTTCGTTGAATTCATCTTCCGAATCTCAGCAACCTGTCGATTATAGTTCTGCTAGTAGAAGCAAAGAACAGCAGCAGCAGCAGCAAAAAGCTGGACAAACATCAACAGCAGCACCATCAAATTTGATGGATGATATTAGTACTCTCCGAAATCGATTAGAACACCTTGATAGCGGTGACTCTCCTATGAACCAGACGAACCGAAGTAACAACCATCGGCGCACTTCCGAAGGCGGTCGCCGTGAGCCTCCCCAGTCTTCTGCCATGGGAAACAATGATGGTGGCGAACCTGCTTTAGTGACACAATTACGTGCTCAACTGAAGAGCATGGAAGCACAGAAAGCCGAAATGGAGCTCACTTTGATGAATCAAATGTCCAATTTGGCCTACGAGAACCAAACTACAATCGATGGCTTGCACGCCCGACTGGCCAAAAGCGAACAGCTGGTGGAAACTTTGCAACAAGAATCTGCGATCAGCACAAATGGTGCGGCACCCGAAGATCGCTTGCGTCTTTCGTTACAGGAAGAACGCACCATGCGGAAAGCTTTGGAAGAAGAACGGAATGCCCAAGCCAAGCAACTAAAAGACTTGCAAGAGAAGAGGGACAGTGCGGAGCAAGAGGTTAGCACACTGCAAGAAGGACTGGACAAGATGCAACAGCACATGAACATACTGCATTCTGCTAATGTAGATCTGACAGCCCAAGTTAAGCACTTGCAGCAATCCAATGCCGCTAAGAATGCCGAGCACCAGGCTCAAATGAGTGAAATTACAAAGTCGTACCAGCAGCGCTATCAACAGTTGGAAGAACAATTATCAGCCCCTGAAATGGCAGATAAGGCTGGCGTGGCAAACTTGCACCGAAAAATTGCGGAACTGGAAAATGAAAATGATGAATTCTCTCGGGAAGTGGTGGAGTTGTCCGAGAAGCTCAGCACGGAACAGTCCATGAATAATGACTTGGAAGCAGCTCTCGAAGAGCAAACAAACAACAGCGCCAAACTTTGGGAATCCCTCGAAGAGAGTCGACAGCGTTGTACTGCATTGGAAAATGAATTGACAGCGCAGGCTGAAAAGCATAGCGAAAATAATGATAGCATTGATGAGGGTACCAATTTGGCCCTGCAAAAGGAAAATGAAATGCTGGCGAATCAAATTGTCGCCATTCACGAGCAGTGTGTGAGCGAGCAAGAAAAGTGTGCCAAGCTCAAATCCTCTTTGGAATCAGAGCGGAACACCAATTCCAAATTGCGGTTGTCGTTGCGACAACACCAGCAGCGATACGAAGAGCTCAACCGAAATTTGCGCCGCAACCAGTCGGGCGCAGAAATGGTCAATGGCGCGACCGCTGCTTTGGAAAAGGAAAAGAAAGCACTCGAAGAGCAGCTGGCCAAGGAAAAATTCAGAGTGAGTGAACTAGAAGCCTTGTTGACGCAACGCCAATCTACCATTGATGACCAGTTGCAGAATACTGCCGGTCGTCGGCAGTCTGATGTGGCAGCCCTGGAAAATGCCCAATTGGAACTACAATCCGTCATGAATTCGTACCAATCGGATGTAGCACAACTAGAGCGGAAGCTGAAATTGATGGAATCGCAACTCGGTGAACGAAACCGACAAAACCAGCGCTTAGAAGTAGAGATCAACGAGGAGCGAAGAATTCGCAAATCGCTTACGTCACAGCTGGAAAAATTGAAAATCACCAGTAGGTCGGGTTCATCCAACAAGGAAGAACGTGATACTGCCAGCAGCGGTTCGCGAGACGCCGAGATTCAACGCTTGCAGAAGGAAAATTCCAAGCTCAGCGATGAGTTAAAGCAACATGCGAGCTTGTCGGGTCGGGTAGATCCAGCAGAGGTTGAGTTTCTTCGGAAACAGAACCGATTGCTCGGAGAACGCGCCGATTGTCTTCATGGTGAGCAAATGAAGGAGATGGAGAATCTTCGTGATAAGAATATGCAATTGACAGCAGAGCTGAACGAGCTTCGCTCAGCAGCCGATCGCAACGGACACCAAAGAAGTGGCTCAAATGGATCGCTTCTCTACAAGGATCAAAAGTTGGAACTCGAGCAGCTTAAACAGCAGAATGCTGATCTAAAGGAAGAATTGACTGCTCTGAAGCAACAACTGAGCTCAAGTGGTCGCTCGGAATTCCCCCCTAGTCCCCGACAAAAGACCTTGCAACCACCTTCTCCTCGTAGAGCATTCAACGTTCGCTCGAAGAGCCCTGCCCCCCATGGATCTAGTGCTCTCACTGCCGCTGGCATGCAAACGCCCCCTATGAGTCCTCCCCCATCAACAAGGAGAATCAGGCCAGGTAGCCCTATGAACCCAGTCCAAGGGATTGTCGAGAGCTTTGAACAAAGAATTTCTCGCACTAATAGCAGCAACTCCCTGGCTGCAATGTCAGAAGCTGCCAAGAAGGGTACGACTGAAGGCCAAGATACCGCCTCGGTGAACGATTCCCAAGGTAGCACTCAAGCCCACAAAATTACAGTTTCCGAGCTTGAAAGTGTTCGCGGCGAGCTTCAGGAAGAAAAGACTTATACGAAGGCACTCTCAGAGAAATATACCAGAGAGCTTGATCTTGTAGAAAGTCTTCGGCAAAAACTGACTGTATTGGAACAAAGCGAATCCAAGCGTGGTCAACTCGAGAAATCCTTGCAGGACCGGGAGGAAGAGATCGCCCACATGCGAGTAAAGCTCGCTGAATTGGAAGAGGTCGCTCACGAGTCCATTGCAATGCGTGATTCCATGCAACAGGACAAGAAACTGGCCCATGATCTACAGAACGAATTAGAAGCCAAGTCGAGCTTGATTGCCTCCCTGGAAAATAAGTTGTCGCAAATGGAAACCGAAAAATCTGACATACAGCAGCTACAACTAAAGCTGGATGAAGAGTCTAAGCTTGTGGCATCTCTTCGCATGGAGTTAGTCAAGGCGAGGGATAATGAAGAGCAGCGTGCCAAGTTGGAGGAGCAGTCCAAGCACAGCCAATTGGAACTGCAACGCCTTCGATCCAAGGTTAGTAATCTTGAAATGATGCTGGCCAACGCTCAGTCAGAAGATCAGGACGAAGAAGAATTCGAAAGAATGAAGGTTGAATTGATGCAAGCTGATGCTGCTCGTCAAGAGTTTGAAAAGAAACTTTATGAGGAAAGGTCCGAAATGCAAAACCTTCAGACGGATTTGTTATCTGTGCAAGCGCGCCTCGAGGAAAGCGAATCGGAAGTCCATAAATTGAACGAGGAATTGGACCGTTTTCAGACTAGCACCACAAAGTTAGAAAAAGTAAAGCAGGAGGACGAAGCCCTCATTGAGCGTCTTCAGACAGAGTTGGGTGCTGCCAGAATGGGCTTGGAACAAAGCCTGGACGAGCTTGAGTTTCTGAAGCAACAACCATCGATGCACGCCAGCCAGAGCGAACCTAGTCAGTCGAATGCCCAGGACAAAGCTGAACTCGAACGACTGAGATCACAACTCGCTGTTGCCAAAGACGCCCTGGATATCAATATACAGGAGATGGAAAAGCTTCAAAAGTGCGTCAAGGAATCTGATGCTTCTCGAATGATTGCTGTGAGACAAAGCATGAATAGTCAAAACGAGGGTCAACAGAATTTAGAGATGCTTGAAGCTGAACTTGCTGAAGCCAAGGAAACCAGCAGAAGCAAGACGGAAGAAGTCGACCGACTGCGGGATCAAGTGGCGGCACTTCAAGAGGAGCTTCAGGAGGCCATGAACAATGTCGACGAACTGCAGATGGTCATTTCCAACATTCAGTCCGCTCACGACTCGGAACTTCAAGATGCTAAAAACATCAAGGTTCGAAGCAGCAAGAATGTCGGGAAAGAAATCAACACGCTGAAAGTGGAACTCACAAAGAATCAAATCTCTAGGGCTGACATGCAAATGGAATATTTGGGCAAAATTCATAATTTGGAGAGCAAACTTGATGCTATGCAAACGGAGGCTGAAGAGGACTTACAGCATAAGATCCAGGAAATGAATCGCTTACAGATGACAGTAACGAGCAAGGAGGAAGAAATTCGCCAGCTTAAGAAAGAACGAGAACAAATCTGCAGCAGCATGAATAACCTTTCTTCCTCTCGCAAGGACGAAATGGATGAGCTTCAGGAAGAGCTCTTGAATCTAACTGCCAAGACAGCATCTCAGACTAGGGAAATTCAATCTTTGAAGATGAGTCTTGAAGAACACGATTTCCGACAATCTGAGTTTGAAAAGCTAAAAGAGCGCATACAAGAGCTCGAAGACGAAGTGGAAACGACTCCAATTGAGCGATCTCAGATAAGTCGGACCGACGTTGAAATTTTAAAGGCTGAGAATAAAATGCTCCGCGAAAGTATTCGAGATCTTGGCGTGGAACGACGATCGCTGCAAGAAAAGTTGGAAGCCATTTTGGCGACCAAATCAGATTCCAAATCAGCCCAAGTTTTACGAGAGCGAAACTCAGCCCTCAAGAAGGAAGTTGAAAAACTTACAAAGCGTTTGAAAAAGATGGAACACAGCATGACCCGCTTTACGATTTAAAAAGATGATCAACGGGAAAGGTTGGCGGTCTGTTGTTTATTGGATTGGGTATAGAAGACAGAAAAGTTTATTAATTTATACTAGTTTGTGCCAAAGAGATATCATATACTACTACAAGCACGATAGCGAATAATATGACGAATAGAATCTATGTTTTTCTCTGCTTGAAAGTCATTCGTCAAGCTAGAGCAACTACTTCACTAGTCTACTAGTACTGCTAGCTAGGAGGAGGTTTGTAGGAGCAAATTAAGCCCAGGTGGACTACGGCAGTTTACCTTGTCTCCTGTGATAGGACTCAGGAGTTAGGTGTTACTCTATTAGGTCGTGTGCCTAGCCTGCTCTGTATACACACACACACCACTA
>Ga0100391_1002799_pt1 | contig 18204 bp, 12 predicted proteins | sample CryGeymeta201515_FD_81541 | JGI IMG/M metagenome (GOLD analysis project Ga0100391, IMG submission 81541) | Groundwater microbial communities from Crystal Geyser aquifers in Utah, USA - Crystal Geyser metaG 2015-15 | ecosystem: Environmental > Aquatic > Deep subsurface > Groundwater | place: USA...
CCTGACGGACTAAGGGGAAATCCGTTACGAGCGTTTTCATTCAAGGAATTTTGTACAGCTTCCAAGTCAGCAACACAGTTTTCCTTTTCTCGAAGATATCTTTTACAAGCTGCCGTTCCCTGGATCACGAAGCTATCTAGCTCTGTCGGGTCTTTGATCTCTGGAAGAACGGTTCTAAAGTCCGCTGAATGAGTCCACCTCTTAATAACTTCAGCTCCCGCCACAGGAGCGGCTGTATAAGCACAATTCTTGAGATGAGCCATATAAAGTGCCCGCTCTTCCTCCGTTCCAGATACGATGCTACCCTTACTCTGAGACACACACTCTTCGTAGGTTCTTCGTGCAAGTGCTTCCACTTCGGACACATCAGTTTCGTGCTCTTTAGGATCTACTGATTTAAGAAATTTTTCGGCATTATCTCGCGCCATCAAGGCAGCAACATTTCCAACCGAATTGCTCACATAAACATCAACGCAAGCATTCAAACTCTTTTCGAGTAGCTCAGTGCTTTGATTGGAAGAAATTCCACCATTTCCATTTTCTCCAAAAACGCACTTGAGAAAATCTTTTCGAAATGGACCCGCAACATCGGCTGCCTTCATCCCCGGAGGCAGACTTTTGGCGAGCTCATGATACAAGACTCGCTCCGCCACCTTTGGAGTAATTTCAAGCAAGGTGTGATTTGTGAGAGCTTCCATACAATTTGGTTCTAGTTGGGGTATATGGGTTTGAATGTCCTTAGTGGACTTAACATCTTTGAAAGTTTTCTCAACACATTGATCTGCGATTCTATCAATTTGTTCCTTCATGTCTGGAAACAATTCCTCTGGAGATTCCTTGATGAAGTCATACTGATTGTGAACCTTCTCACGTATCTGACTAGGTAGCTCATAGCGCGCCTTTAACTTAACAAATTCAGTAATAGATAGTTTTGTGCATTCGACTAAATCTGCGTCATCGAGCCGAGTTTCAAAGTCATTTCCAACCGCCTTATAATGCGCCTTCACACAAAGGTCATGGTCCCTAATAATTTTTTGAACGTTTGCGTGAGCTTCCCTTGGAAGTGACTTTGCCATCTCCCTGAATTGAGAACCAAGCTGATGCTCGAGGACAATTGCGGTAGTGGAAGTCAGGATTTCATCTTCACACTTCGTAGGGTCCAAAATCTCACCTGGTTTAAGCGATTTCTTCAAGCGCTCCACACAAGGGCTGTAAATCTCGTTAATAACTTTTTCCTGCAACGCTGTTTGCTGCAGATGATATTGTCGTTCGTATTCATCAACGGGAATGGCTCTAGGCGGCGTTCCATCATCTTTCGCAAAGCGATTATGCCCCATGGAGGCTAGAACCAATCCATCTAAGTGTTCTTTGATTTCAGGAGTGTCAACCAATCGCTTGCCAACAACTTCACTTCCAGCTTTTGTGGTGACCTCATTGAGACATTTAAAAATTTCTTCTTTTATTCCAGTGGAGCCCCGACCACCTTTTTTAAAGTACGGCACGAGAAGATCGTGGCTAGCCGCATTGGGTGACAATTGTCTGTCCCCAAATGCAACAGAGAAGGAACATGCTTTTTGATTGAGGTCAAAAATACGACTCTGAGCGTGAAGTGCCTCTTTTTCGGTAAACCCACTTTCAAGAAGGACTTCTTTGGACTTCTGTTTTGCCAGAGCCCTCGTGACCTCCAGCATAGCGGCAGCAACACAGACCTGAGTCTCAATTGTCTTGTCACTTTTGAGTTTCATAAGCACTCTATCAACGGCGCATTGTTCGTAATATTCACGTCCATGCTTTACGAATTTAGCCATATCTAGATCGCTTAGATTTTGATCTTTTAAAGTTTGAGCAATCAACATTTGCGATGCCAGCACTCCAATTTTATAAGCCGCTGTTACATCCGCCACACCTAGACAATCTTCTAATTGACTTTCCGTCGTTTTCACCGCTAGACATTGCTCAAATTCTTCCAAAACAATAGAGCTCAACCAATTCAAATCAGCTTCCGTACAACCAAGCTTTAAATCAGCAAAGGTATTGGCAACCATGGCGCGTGCAAAATTTTTGTAAGCGACCTTTCCAACCGCCAAGTTCCCAGGAAACACTTTGTAGTCTTTGAAGTACTGTCCAACCTCCATAGAAACGGTCTTAAGCTGTTGCCTAGATAGAATTGCAGACATTTCTTTAGAATTTGAAGCTTCCGAAAATACAGCGTCTGAAACAAGAGAGGCTCTTTTTTCGCTAGACAGAAAAGTCCACCCCACCACTTTTCCTAAGCTAATAGGAAGCGTAAGAATCGCCTTAGGAATGACAACGGGGTTGAAACTGTCTGTCGACTTTGGAAGCAGGGTAACCGGCTTGCCAAGCCCGACAGAGCACTTTCTCAAGTCGCCGACCTCTACCGCGATGCTAATTGGGAGTTCAGTTGCGGGAATCTGCTGGCGTGAACCGCCATGGTATTGAGTAGACAGCTGGCGCTTTTGATTGGGAAATTGAGAACGACCGGGATTCTGCTGAGCCATAGCTTGCCCCATAGCAAAAAACAAAGCCAAGCCCCCAAAAACCCAATTCCCCATATCTCTATATTCGGGATTTCGTTGCCGTTTGAACAGTTAAGTTTGTGTTAAGAACTATTTCTTAATTTGACCAACGGAAGGCAGTCTGATTCATTTTCTTAAACAATTCTTAACGTTTATGGCTAGGCACCGATATCAGAGCCCTATTGACTTGTACTTGATAGGTCGATAAAAGAGGGGCTCAACTGAAGAGTCCCTTAGCTCAGTTGGTTAGAGCGCTTCGTTGACATCGAAGAGGTCGGCAGTTCGAGTCTGCCAGGGACTACCATATGGCTTTCTCGCTGCCGCTCGAAAACTTAGCCTGCGGCTGATGGCTTTCTCGACACACAATCCCTACAAAGCCTTATAAATAAATCCAACCTTTGGCCAGTAACGTGTAATGGTTTGTCCAACGTTGTTGGGGTCAGCTTTTCTTTGAACATCAAAACTAAAGAACCAACACTTCGCCTTTGTAGACTCGTAAAGAATTTTATAATTCTCTTCGATAAAAGTATCTGTTATCGCGTCGTAACTGCCTGAAGCGCCAAAAGTCCACGGTTGAAGAATTCTCAAGACGAGATCTCCTCCGTATTGTTCCAAATCCTCACGAATCGACTGGATCAACCTAATGTCAAAGCGTGGCTTTGTGACGGAGAACTCATTTCTAAAATTCGCATCTCCACTTCCAGGGTTGATGGACATCTCGGTAGCGAGACGATAGCCATTGTAGCCGCCAAAAGCTGAAATGTTAATGTTCTCACCAACACGCGTTTTGATATCCACGTCCTGAGACACACTCATTCCAAACAACTCAGTGTATTCTTTGCTACCATTTCTCTCGACCCGCCCGATGAGTCGACTCCCCAATCCCCACGAAAGCAAGTGGTGAGTTCCCAAACGGCGTTCTACGTTTGCAGTACCCAATTTTGACAACTCTTCACTATCTCTCGGATCAAAAATGTCGAATTTAGGAGAGGATACCGAACTGCCGCCAGCTGTGTACGGCTGATTGAAAAAGTCATGAGTGCTTCTCCAGTCATTTGGCGAATACCCCCAAGACAAACTCGGCTCGATGGTATGTTTGATAGCCTGCAATTCGCCCCAGTCTACGTCGTAGACTTTAGACAATTGTGCATTTAATTTTTCTTCAAGAGTAACACGAGCCCTATAAGCAGTGGTATCCGAAACTTGCGGCGCAAATTGATAATGATCGGCCCTCATCTCAACAAGAGATTCCGATAGCAAAACATTAAAAACGTAAAAAGGAGCGTAGATTCTCAGCTGTCCTGAACTACGATCTCCTTCGCGTATCCAATCCGTGATGGGATCAATAGGCCCCCCCGAACGCCGAAATGACTGCCTACCAATCGTCCCCGTCATCAAAACCGGTCCCACCAAGTTGATGCTCGGATAACTATAAATAAGTTCTGGAAGTAGATGAATCGCTCCGAGACTAGTGTTGTTACTCTCGTTACGAATCAAATTGTTTCGATTAGCAATTCCTTGAACCCAAAATACGGAGTTCTCGTCTTGCCAAGCCAAGGAGAGCCGACTACTTAATGCCGGCATTCGATAGTCATTAAAGTCTTCATCAAAACTTGAAGTATATCGTGGATCACTGGCAATTTCCCCTAGATATCGCTGCACCCAATGAGGGCCTAGCTGATACCTTTCTGAAATCGACAAACCATAACGATGTTCGTCTACATTTTCTGCAGAGATATTTTTGTTGTAGGAAATCTTCGCATTAGAAAAAGTTCGACTGGAGTAGAGGTATCTATGTTCCATCCCTAAACGATGCCCACCTTCAGTCATGAAACGATATTCAAAAGTCGCATCCTGATCTTTAGAAATGGCCCAAAAATATGGTTGTCCAATTTGTGAACCGACCTCAGGAGAATAAATGTATCGAGGAAGCAAAAAGCCGGATTGTCTCTTCACCTTGATGGGAAAATAGAATATTGGAAAATAGGCGATCGGCTGATCCTTGATCTGAAAAAGAGCGTGGTTGACCTCGGCATAACCCTCCAGCTCCAATTCGATCGAGGCCCCAAAAACACTCCAGGCCTGAGGGCAATCCTGACAAAGGCTCACCTTTCCATTCACGATCTTAAATTTCTGATCTCCAAGTGATTCGATCTTCGAACCGCTCATATAAACACCGGAGTCTGAAGTGAGAACCGCATCAAAGAAGACTCCTGTTGAATCATCCGTAGAAACGGTGGCTTTTGCAGCAACAATTTTATAAGGTTTTTCGATTAAAACTACATTTCCCGTAGCGTTGATTCTTTGCTCATTAGATAAGTATTCAACATCATCTGCCCTAAGTTCGCGGCTTTGAATCTGAACTTTTACATTTCCGCTTGCATGAGTAACCTTGGTTTTGAGGTTGGTCTCATATTCATCTGAAGAAAATGTAATTTTATTCTGAGCTGATGAAAAATTTGAAAGGAAAATTGTCGTTACAACTACGGAACTCCGGAGATATTTTCTCCACCAAAAACCTATGGAGCCCAGGGGAAATGTCATGACCCCAGGATACGCAAAACCTTTGAAAGGTAACTTTTAATTTCAGACCTTGGAACGATCTTATCAATCATTCCATGAGCCAAAAGAAATTCACTTCTTTGAAAACCCTCTGGCAATTTTTCGTTTATTGTCTGCTCGATCACTCGTGGTCCGGCAAACCCAACCAAAGCGTTTGGTTCAGCTATATTAATATCTCCAAGCAAAGCAAAAGAAGCAGCCACGCCCCCAGTTGTAGGATCAGTTAGTACCGATACATAGGGAATGCCTTCTTGATTCAGCTTTGAGAGCACCCCTAAGGTTTTCGCCATCTGCATAAGTGATGATAGCCCCTCTTGCATTCGAGCCCCACCACTTGATTGAAAGATAATGGCTGGCTGTCTCTTCTCAAGCGAACGCTCAAACAATCTAGAAATCTTCTCACCAACAATGGTTCCCATCGAACCACCCATAAAAGCAAATTCAAAGGCTCCCACCTGAACAGGCATTCCGTCAATTTTCGCTTCTCCAGCAAGAAATGCATCTTTCATTCCTGTTTTTTTCTGAGCCGAAGCTAGTCTAGTGACATAAGACTTCGAATCAATAAAACCCAAAAAGTCTTGGGCCTCTAAGTCCTGGTCATATTCTACAAACGAATTTTCATCCGCGATGGTTTCAACTCGCTTTTGAGAGCCGATTCTAAAATGATGCTGGCACTCCGTGCAAACTCCCAACGAGGCCTCAACATGATCATGCTGCAAAATGGCTCCACAACTCGAGCAGCGAACCCAAAAGCCTTCTGGAGCTTTAAAGATAGAATCGGTTTGTGCCTTTGGGTTCCCCTTAATACCTGGGGTTTGTCGACTTTGAGAACTCATTTCGCTTCTGTAGCCTTTTCCAGAAGCTCACCAAATGGGGGCAAATATCCAGGAACCGGAATCCACATCCACTCCCCATTACGAGCTAAAAATTTTACTTTATTTCCTAAAGTTAAAAATCGATTCATCTGAGTCTTATCAACTCCGAGTACCTGAGCCGCAGCATCGGGATTAAAAAGGAAAACCCTTCCATCGCCATTCGGGTCGGTCTTTTTTCCGGACGCAGCTAAGCTAGCAAGGTAAGTTGCAATCCTAACAAAATCATTTTTGTGTATAAGAGCAGATAACTTTGAATTGGCGTCGCGGACTCTTCCCGTAAGAGACGAAATCACCTTCATAGCAATTTCGGGAGAACGCCTGATCAAGCCCTCAAAAGCCATGCGATTCAATTCTAGAACGGCAACTTCAGTCACAGACTTCACAGTTGCAGCTCTAATTTCTTGAGCCCCCATTAAAGCCATTTCTCCGAAAAAATCGCCGTCCTTTAAAGTCGCAAGTACTTTATCTCCAGCGGGAGTGCTTTTGATGATGGCCACTTTTCCTGATTTGATAAAGAACATCGTCTGTCCTTCATCGCCCTCTTTACACAAAAAGGATTCAGGCGGGAACCGCTTACCAAACTTCTTAAAAAATTCTTCGCTTACTTGAATGCCCGAGGACATAGAATCGTTATACCCCTATTTTGTCTTCATCGTCCACGAACCGTCCCAGCCCTCTTCAGGCGGAGACTCCATCCATAACGCGCAGCGGCTGCTATACATTTCCGAGGTAGGATCTTGTGCTTTGAGCTCGTCAAATTTGGCTTGAGCTTCTTTGAATTTGGCGTCGTAGTAGAGCCTCAAAGCCGTTTCAAATATCTCTGCTTTTTGACTATGCGCGGCCGCATCAGGCCCGGTAGTCTCACCGAGCACTTCAAAAATCACGACTGGCTCAAGCTTTCCTTTAACCTTTACTCGATCCAGCTCGCGACAAATAAACTCACCCTTCAAATGCTCCTTGGTGGAAGCACTAACGATGAATCGCACTCCATATTCTTTCGTCAAACCCTCTAGACGAGATCCCAAGTTCACCGAGTCGCCCATGACAGTGTAAGAGAAGATCCTAGTGGAGCCCATGTTTCCAACGCTCATATCACCGGTGTTCACCCCAACGCCAATGTCAATCGGAGGCAACCCCTTTGCCTCCCACTCCACTCTCAGCAAATCAAGCTTTTCGAGCATTCTAAGACCAGCACGCACAGCCATTCTGGCATGTTCTTCATAAGGAACAGGTGCACCAAAAATCGCCATGATCGCATCACCCATATATTTATCAATCGTACCGCGCTCTTCAATGACGATCTCTGTCATCGGCGTGAGATAGTCGTTCATAAATTGCGCCAACTCAGAAGCTGACATTTTTTCAGAAATACTAGTGAAGCCTCGCACGTCGGAGAACAAAACAGATAGCTCTTTTTTCTCTCCACCAAGATTCAATTTCTTCGGATCAGAAATAATCGACTTCACCAGATCGGGAGAAACATACTTCTCGAAGGCTCCCTTAAGGTAAGCCCTATCTTTTCCTTCAGTAAAATACTTGTAGGCAAGAATGGCGGCGAAAACGGCAACCGCACCAACCAAGGTTGAAACAGCGTCCACAACAACGGACTTGTTCACAAACACCCAATAATCAAAGTACAAACCTGCACCAAGAAAAACAAATACGAGCCAGAGACTAGAAAAACCATTACTAAAAGTAACTACTAAAGCAATGATCATGGAAAGCACCCACAAAATCATCAAACTAGTTTGTAGGCTGGTGTCTTTCATGGAATAGGTTTCACTTCCATCAAGAATCTTGTCGAGCATTCTTGCGGCAGCCGTTGCATGCAAATAAACACCGGCCCCTTGAAAATCAACGGGGTTAGGTCTCAAGTCATAAACACCAACACTTGTTGGTCCGATAAGGACAATCATTTTTTCTAATGGCCTTGAGGGATTCAATCCATACGTTTCAATAATTCCAGGGTGATATAAAACGTTAGGCGGTTCATTAGGATCCGACATCTCCCTCTCAATCAAGCGCCCCAAAGAAACCTTTAAGATCGATGGCCGGCGAGTATTCTGACTTCCATAAAAACGCAAAGGCAACGCACCAGAATCATCCACATCTATCAAATTAATTTTTCCGTTCTTCCTATGGATCTCGATGTTTTCAACCCCAATACTGCCCGAAGAGTAGGTTTTTAGATTCACACTAAATTCAGGGAACTCGGGGAATCGTTCATCCAAGTTGTCATTGATCTCTGGCGCAGTGTCTACTTTGTCTAAATAGGCGAGGACGGCACGTAGAGAAAGCGACGGAAAAAAAGTAGCACCTTTAATCCAGTTCTCATTTAAAAACTCAATTTCATCTCCAAGAGTCGTCTCAAGCTGTTGAACATTAAATCCTCCAACAAGGATAGCCCGGCGAAAGATCCCGTCTGGATCAGCTCTCGCATTAAAGAAACCTTCTTGCCCAGCACTAGAAGTTAATGAAATTCGATTGCCAACCGGACAACTAAAAGTTTCGAACAAGACCTTGGAGTCATTTCTGATAACAGGAAAACCTGGGAGTGAAGCCGAATCTCCGGGCCCCACCAACTTTCCAAATTGTTTAAAATAATCATCAGAAGAAATTTGTCCGGCTTCTTTGATTTTTTTTAACACTGCAGGATCTGTAAAATTTGTTTCGCTTGAGATAGAGCAGCTACCGCCCTCCCAAAGATAACCGAGAACCGTGTTTGTTTTTCTTAGAGATTTGGCAAATATCCGCTCGCCAACCTCGACCATATTATTTTTTAAAACCTGGATCTGCTCTCCAGATAGCTCGGCTTTTTCTTTCACCGATCGTTCATCCATTTCAACTCTCGTTTGGATCACATAATCCAGCCATTCAGCAGTTAGTTCAGGCTCAGCAAACACGACGTCAAACGCCACAGTTTCAGCACCCAAGGCGTATAATCTATTGATGATCTCGGCATAAGTCGCTCTAGGCCAAGGCCAGCGTCCGTATCTCGCTAAAGACGCATCATCAATCTCCGCAACGACAACTCGTTTTGCAATCTCAGCAGGCTTAGCCTGGAATTTAAAATCATACCAAGATCTCTCTAATCCATCAAAGATCCTCGTAATACCTGAAGCGCCAGCCATTCTTTCTGTAGCAGGGATATGCCGCTGCCAAAGCACAAAGCTAAAAAAACTAAGAACAAACGATGCGATTAAGAATGGTTTTATAAACTTTTTCATGGCCTGGATTCGACGATAAGTTTATAGGATTCCTGACTCGAAAGGCCTTTTGCTTGTGAAAGAATTTTGGCCGCTTTTCGTGGCGCCGCATTTCTAAATTCAAGCAGCTCTTCAATTGTCAAAGTAGTCGATTGACTTAAGCTATCGCTAGGACGCCCTTCCAGAACAATTGTTAGCTCGCCAAGCGCATCATCTTTTTGAAGCTTCGCCTTCACCCGCTCCAGAACCTCAGAAACACTCCCTGAAAAAATTTCTTCATATGTCTTCGTTAGTTCTCTCGTGAGATGAATGGATCGATCTGCCAAATTGGAAGCAGCTAATTTTTCCAAAGTGTTCACGATCTGATAACGGGTATCAAAAAATACAAAAGTGTTCACTTGATCAACAGCTGACACAAAGCCCTTGAAGGCCTTAGAATCAGCTCCGTCCTTCGGTGCAAATCCATAGAAGGAAAATGGCAAACCAAAGCCTCCCGTAGCCTGTATAGCAAGCACAGGAGCACAGGGGCCCGGCAACGCCTCAAAGGACCAACCTTGCTCCCTTGCATACTTGGTAAGGGCAAGGCCTGGATCATTGATAATAGGAGTTCCTGCATCAGACACGGTGATGACAAGCTTTCCCTCGGCATCACTTTCGAGCTTCGACCAATCCTCAGACCATTCTTCGCTACCCGGAATCGTCCGAATCTTGACACCAGGTTTCAAGCTCATGTCTAGAGCCTGCAAGAGTGAACGGAATTTTCTCGTATCCTCACAGTAAACGTAGTCTGCATCCAAAATCACCTGCTTAGCCCTGAGACTCAAATCCAGGGGATTTCCCAATGGCAGGGCCACACTTTTGATGATCGGACTCGTTTTCTTTGCCATTATTCTATTCAAGGTCCGTTCTGAGAGTGAAGCAAGCCCCGACGCATTGTGCAGACAGATTTTTGGCAGGCACTTTGGCGTGGAGTCTGTAACAATAGATGTATATGAAAGCCAAAATTCGCAAAGAAAACGATTGTACTGTGGTTGAGCTCAGTGGGTTCATTGACTACGAAACCCTGACCCCCCTGACTCGTCAACTTCAAGAGATCTACCGTGAAAATGAAGCCTCAAAAGTTGTGATCAACATGCGCGGCCTAAATTTTGTGGGTAGTTCTGGAATCTCAACCTTTGTGAAATCGCTGGGCGTTTTCAATCGACTCAAAATGAAACCTTCCTACTGTGGATTGAAGAAAGAGTTTCACCGGATGTTCAAGCTTTTTGAAGATCGTGGCAATTTTGAAATTCTAGAAGACGAATGCGAAGCTCAAGAAGCTGCGATACTTCGGTTCGAAGCATGGCAAAAACGCACTATTCGCAGTTCCGAAACTCACTAATATTTTTTTCTGAAATACCCCAAAGAACAAACCGAAGCAGGCAGCCTTACTAGAATTGGGGTGACCTGCTTAACTTGTTTTTGAAGTATGTCTCTAAGGCCCACGGCTTTGAGTAATTCGAAAATGGATTTCCGGATGGGCCAGATGGCAAGGACCAATTGACCTGAACTTCTTTTTCAGACCATTCCATGCACAGTCTGGAAGCACCCCCATGTGTTGCAGGAAAATCCAAAGGCTTCTCTGGATCCCAATCGTATTCAAATCTACCTGAGCTATCCAAAGCACCAGATACTTGGGGCCTCAACAAGACTCCCTCATGAAACATGCTTCCAATCGGCTCCGGCGCTCTCACCAAAGGGTGTAGCCACGAAACTCTATGAAGATTTCCCCACTTCCAATACTGATAAAGGGGGCCAAACCCCTCACTAAGCTCGTTTACCGACTGTGAAAAAGACTCACTCAATGTCTCCTCTACGCTTTTGCCTGTCCACGACTCCCATTGGGCGCGAGCCTTCGGATCTTCGATAACTTCTTCAACTAGATGATGGGTAAACGTTCGGCGCCCCCAGGCAATCATCATCTCCTTTATCGCTGGCCCCCTGACTTCGTCTTGAAGCACTTCAGCCGGAGTCAGCTTCTCAATGATTTTCCATTTAAAACGAGCATGCCAAAGTACAATGAGACTCGTTCTAAAGTCTTCAGCATTGGCATCTCCATCCCAAGCATCAATCTCAGAAAGCATTTTCATACAGTCAGAGTGAGGCATCACAGTTCCCGAACACAACCTTCCCGCACTCGCCATCTTTCGAGCTTTCACAAAAAATCTATTTAGTCTCGGAGAGTAAAAATCATGTTGCGAGTATCCAAGCTCCCGAGTGTTGTCATCAAACTTTTCAGCAATTCTTTCAGCACGTTTGTCTGGGGCCCATAGATAGGCAAGTTCACGATTGATTTTTTGCTCGCTTCCCTTATCAGACCAAATACTTTGATTCGCAGTCACAAGCATAAAGGGATCCTCCCCCCCGTAAGCCTGCTTAAAATAAGGCCGCTCTGAGGGGTACGAAAGATAGCGATCACGTTTCAAAAATCTTGAATCCAGAGTTTCAAGCCCATTGTCCCTTCGCTTTGGCCGCCCATAAAGCACCCCAGTTAACATATGTCCGACCTGAAGTTTCTGTCCCTTTTCTTCACTAATCCAAGTGAAGTTAATCGGAGGATACTGAATTTTCTCCACCAAATCTTCTTCGAGATTTTCACCAAGCCCAAGGTTTCTAAGAACAAAAAATTCCATAGTTGAAGGCGTGGTTTTGAAAATAGGACTATCTAAAGCTACGGGAGATTTATAGGCAGCAAGCTTGGAGAAATCAGAAAAGATATTATTGACGATTGGCCCATGCTCAGACCAGATGGCTTCAATATTCTTGGGCTCAACCTCACCTGTTTTCATATTACGAACACTAAACTCTTCAACAGTAACTTTTAAGTTTTCTGTATCTTTGCCTTTGATCTCAATCAAATCTTGGGTGTCTGCAAGCGAACCCGAAGTGATTCCCCACAGCAACTTCTGAAACTTAGCCTCTTCATTTAAATTCTGAACATAGCCAATAACGACGGCTGGAGTTCCAGGCATCATGAATCCCTGCCCTTTTACTCGATCTTTTATCCTATAAGAAATCGGATAAAGCGGTGAAGGCCAAGTCAATCTAAGATGCGTATCATTACAGAGACTCAAAGCTCGACCTACACGAGGATTCGCAAGCACCCACATATTGGAGGCACCTTGAAAAGCCGATTCCGCCCCCCAAGATGTCGCGTAGTTTTCGAGACGATTCCAGACCGACACGGCTTCTTCAGGATGCTCCATGTCGGATTCTACAGGCGAGAAATCAAGTTCAGGAATCATTCCACTTGCATCTAACTTATAAGGAAGTGCTTTTTTCGGGATTGGCACATAGCCCAAAGTTGGCTTTTGTTTTGCCACAGGCTTAAGTAGCCCACCCGACTTTGAGATGTTCAATAATTTTTGTTCATACAAGGCAACCGCACTTAAATCCGATGGAGGTTGAAGCCACTTAGACTTCTCTACTCCCAGCTGAGTCTTAAGCGCCATGTAAGTCTTTTCCATGTTTTGGTCGTAAGACAAACTCCAACCATGAAACCTAGCAATCGCTAGAACATCTATTCCAGTCCAAGAAGATAAATCATCTCGAAAAATGCCCATGATTTTATATTCAATCGGCAACGACTTTTCTTCATGGCGCAAAACTGCGTTTCTTCCATCCGCGAAAGCTTGGGCCGCTCGGCGCGCGACGGAATCTACCGCAAGTGAATGCCAGACTTTCTCAGCGGCCCTATAATTGAAGCGCATCAATTGATCATTAGAGAGCATGCTTGCCCCCAACATTGAGCTTAGTCTACCAGTAGATGCTAGACGTATAAGTTCAGTCTGAAACTCTCGATCCCATCCTTGAAGGTAGCCCATAGCAAACCAGAGTTGAGTTTCGTCTTTGGCCTCAATTTGGAAAGCGGCGGAGTCGCCAACTCTTTTGGCGCTAAATTCATAGCGTGCATCTTGAAACTCTAATTGTTCCAGATCACGCCCCCAATAATAAGACATCACCTTCGAAGCTACGACCAGCAGAACCAAAGCAATGACTCCACCCCAAACCAATCTTCTCAGAAATTTCATCATTTTCGTTTTACCTTCGTCCTTTAAATCTAGAATCTGGCAGATAATCTAATTGATATTTATGCTTGGCGTAACTCACCAAGAAGCCCATTTCCACTCGATGCAATCCCGTTGAATCTAGCAGAGATGTTGGTGGGTTTGGGAAAGTCTTGATATCCCAAATGGCTTCCACAGCAAGAGCGTCAAGCTCCTTTACACCACTAGGTTCAAGGAGTTCGACGTTTCTCAATGAACCGTCCCGGTCAAGCCAGAACACACAGCGTGTCGAATACACACCGTCTATAAGTACGAGTGTCGTCTGCAAAAACTTTTGAACTTTTGGTTCCCACCTGGGACCAATTTCGCGCTTCACACGATTAAAAAAGGAAGCATAGACATATTCATCGGTATTCAGAAGAGTTTTCGACGATACGGCAATGTGAGAGTTCAGGGGATCCATAGAACCCTCCAGAACTTCCGCCCCTGTCCTAGCCCTTTCTTGTGTATCTGGCAGCTTCCAGAGGCCCTTCAAGAATTCCAATTTCTCTGGAAACGCCGCCGTAGAATTGTCCCGCAGTGTTTCGCCTCCGTCCGGAGATCCAAAACGATTGGATCGCGTTTGCTCCTTCACTCGTTGTGTTCGCTCGCCCAAGAACTCTGCACGATCTTCGGGACTCAAGCTATTTTTGGCAGCAAGAGTTTCCACCAACTGGCGAAACTCTTTTTCTTTCATCGTTCTTACATCGATAGACCGCGGAGGAATGGGCTTAGGAAAAAATGGCTTTTCGGCGACTCCCTTCTTCTCTCCACTTTGAAGCCAAACAATCAGCCCCATGTGAAACAAGACAGAAAAAAATAAGGCTTTTTTCATGATTCTGCGCCCCATGGTCTATACGAAACTTCGATCAAAGAAAGTCCTCGAGCTGGAGCACACCGCCCAGCCTCAGCACGACTCTTTCCTTCTGCCAAAAGTTGGTAGGTATCAGACAGGCTTCTCTTGTTTTGTCCTACCTCTACAATAGCTCCAACTATATTTCGAACCATTTGCTTCAAGAAGCCTTCGCCCGTGATTCGCAAACGAAGCAACACGCCAGACCTCTGAGCCACCGAAACACCATAAGGTTCGAGTATGGTCTTCATTTCAAAAATTTTTCTGATCGTGGTCTTTGCATCATGATTAGAGGCCGCGAAGGCTTTAAAATCATGTTCACCTTCGAACATTTGAACAGCCTTTAAAAAATCGGTCGTATTAAACTCATTCCACTCCTCCGGAATCCCCCAAACTCTCTCAGACATGAAGACCGGCTTTGAGCTTCGAAAGAGAATGGAGTATTCGTAAGTTTTCCAGCAGACTTCATTCAAAATATGAAAATCTTCTTCTTGCCGGAAGACATCCGTTACAGCAATACTATCCGGGATTAGCCCATTAAGGCTTTGTCGCAATTTTTCGATTGAGCGATCACTAAAATCAAATTCAATGTCCGTTGGTAGTGAAAAATTACAAAAATATTCTCTGGCATGCACACCAGCATCAGTCCGACCACAGCCTTGAGTAGCAATGCGAGCGGATGAGCGAAAAATGATCTTTAATGCTTTCTCAATAGAGCCTTGAATGCTTGGAATTTTTTGTTCATCAGACTCAGATTGTATCTGCCATCCACAATAGTTTTCTCCTGAAAATTCCAAGCGCAAAGCCAGTTTGCGACTTTCAGGACTCACATTTGCAGGCCTGAGCAACCTACTACCCCCGATCCCTTAGGACCTTTACAATCTGCAATGCATTGGTCGCAGCACCTTTGCGAAGCTGATCACCCGCAATAAAAAAGTGCCACGTTTTCTTGTGGAGCAAATCCTGCCTTATTCTTCCCACCAAAACGTCATCTTGGTCTTGTGCTTTTTGAGGGCTAGGAAAACTTCGTTTGAGCGGTTCATCTACAATCTTTAGGCCAGGAGCTTGGGCGAAAGCCTCTTGAATCGTATCTAGATTCACTTCTTTCTCAAGATCCACAGTCACACTTTCGGCGTGAGCTCGAATAACTGGAACACGCACGCATGTTGCCGAAATCCAAAGATCCTTTAAATCAAGAATTTTTTGAGACTCTTCAACAACTTTAAACTCTTCATCATTGTAAAGGAAGGCTTCACCATCCGGGTCCATCCGAGCCATCGAGTTATGACTGAGAACATTCAAAATCAATGGTTCTCCAAAAACCTCTGTGTTCCAAGTATCTACTGGAGAGTCCCACTGGCGAAGTTGAGACTTGAGCTCTTCCAAGCCCGGAAGTCCCGCCCCACTTGCCGCTTGATATGTGCTCACAACAGCTCGCTTTAATCCAAAAGGCTTCAACGCATTCATAGCCACACATAAAATGGCAGCGGTACAATTTGGGTTAGCCACAATTTTACCAGAATAATCAGAAAGCAGATGCCCATTTACCTCGGGCACGACCAAGGGAATGTCTTCATTCATTCGAAAAGCTGATGAGTTGTCGACCAGGAAAGAATTTGGACCTAACTTTCCAGAAAGCCATTTGGCCTGGTCGGCATTTGCAGCATTAATCACAAAATCGCAACTCTGAATTTCTTCCACAGATTCTTCCAGGGCGTGAATGTTTTTTCCATCGTCTGTTGTTCTTGCTGTCGAAGCAAATCCAACAACCTCCAAATCTTTAGCACCTAAAATCTCTGAAGCGAGTCGCCAAGCCTCTTGTCCAACAACTCCCGTCGCACCAACAATTCCTAATTTCATTATGTCTCCTTTGATTTGCGCCGAATTGGAATCACTTTAAAAAACTTTTTCCAAATAAAGCGGCTTAATTCCCCAATCGGTCCCCACAAAACATAAACGGCAGCGACTGGAAAAAACGTAAGTTCGGGCTTAGGCGAAATTACAATAATGGCGACAGCAATCAACAATAGCCACGCAAAAGTTTTCTGAGATTTAAATTTGAGGTCTTTAAAACTTCGGTATCGAATCGTGGAAATCATGGCAATAGCGAGAAACAGCGCCAAGACCAAAGTATAGGGTTCACGGAAATCCTCCACTAAACCCAATTCACGATAGAACAAAACCGCAGAAGCCACTGCCCCCGCAGCAAAAGGACTCGGAAGTCCTTGAAAGTACCGCTTCTCAACACTCTGCTTTAAGACGTTAAAACGGGCCAAACGAAGCGCAGCACACAACAAGAAGGCAAAAGATGCCACCATCCCCAAGTTTCCGAAAGGCTGAAGCGCCCAAAAGAAAAGCAGCATGGCTGGCGCCATTCCAAAACTAACCAAATCAGCTAGGGAATCATACTCTTCACCAAAAGCGGACTGCGCTTTTGTAAGTCTCGCCACACGACCATCCAAACCATCAGCAAAAGTCGCAATAAAAATAGCATAAGCAGCAGTAACCCACTCACCCTTGAACGAGTTCATTACTGAGAAGAACCCAAAAAATAAATTTGCAGATGTGAAGAGATTAGGAAGGAAGAAGAATAGGATCTCTTTCCTTCTTCCTCTAACTTTCATATTACTCAATCGAAATCAGGCGTATCTGAAGGAGGAACAACAGCTGGGATCTCTAGTTCTTGAGAACGAGGTGCTTCTGTTTCAGAATTATCTTCAGAACCAGCATTCATCTCTTCACTTGATACAGAGGATTCCATCGCAGCAATAGGCTCAGGGATCGGCTGTTGAAAAGCAGGCTCAGCCTTAACTGGAACCTTTTTTTCCTCACTTGGGGATGCGACTGCCTCCTCGTTATCAACGATGGAGTTAAAATCCACAACTTCAGCATTGCCAGCTTCGTCAGGCAAAGAGGCCAAATGCTTTTCAAGGTCTTCGGGCTTCAAAAGCCCCAAGGTCAAAGACCTCAAACGCACACGCGTATCGAACAAGTTAGGGTAAACGGGAGAACCTGCAGGCACGAAATATTCTTTTTTATTACTCATAATCTTTTTCCTTAATTCCTTTGGGTCAAAGTCTGTTCTAGACCCTAGGCTAGAGTTACCGACTTATCGAGGTAAACATCTTGAATGGATTGAAGCAAATCAACCCCTTCTTTGAATGGTCTTTGGAAAGCTTTGCGTCCTGCGATGAGGCCCATTCCCCCTGCGCGCTTATTGATGATAGCTGTTTTCACAGCTTCAGCTTTGTCAGTAGCGCCTTCAGAAGCTCCACCAGAGTTGATCAAACCAATACGACCGCTGTAACCATTCAAGACCTGGTAACGGCAAAGATCAATCGGGTGATCGCTAGAAAGTTTTTCGTAAACGTCAGGATGAGTCTTGCCGTGCTTAGTTGCAAGGTAGCCACCATTGTTTGTCGGAAGCTTCTGCTTCAAAATGTCTGCTTTAATGGTTGCGCCCAAATGGTTAGCCTGCCCCGTAAGGTCAGCACTTGAATGATAATCCACACCATCAACCTTGAATCCAGTGTTTCGAGTGTAGCACCAAAGAATGGTCGTCATTCCCATTTCATGGGCAGCTTCGAAAGCTTCTGCAACTTCCAAAATTTGACGACGAGACTCTTCAGCTCCGAAGTAGATGGTCGCACCGACAGCAGCAGCGCCCATATCGTAGGCTTGCTTCACACTGGCATACATCGTTTGATCGTATTGGTTCGGGTAGCTCAAAAATTCGTTGTGGTTTAATTTCACAACAAAAGGAATTTTGTGAGCATATTTACGAGCGACAATCCCGAGAACCCCCAAGGTTGAAGCGACGCCACTACATCCGGCCTCAACAGCCATTTTTACAATGTTTTCAGGATCGAAGAACAATGGATTCGGAGCGAAAGAAGCTCCAGCCGAATGCTCAACGCCTTGATCGACAGGAAAAATCGACATGTAACCAGTTCCAGCCAATCTTCCGTGGTTAAGAATCCTTTGCATCGCATTCATAACTGGGATCGGTCGATCACTATCCATGAAAACATCAGTCACCCAATCAGCGTGTGGGGTCTTCAGAGTTTCAGCGGGGACAGTTTTGCA
>Ga0100391_1002800_pt1 | contig 18204 bp, 10 predicted proteins | sample CryGeymeta201515_FD_81541 | JGI IMG/M metagenome (GOLD analysis project Ga0100391, IMG submission 81541) | Groundwater microbial communities from Crystal Geyser aquifers in Utah, USA - Crystal Geyser metaG 2015-15 | ecosystem: Environmental > Aquatic > Deep subsurface > Groundwater | place: USA...
CATAGACCTCGGCGGAATGTTTGCCCTTGGAAACAACGGGCTTTTGCTTGCTGTATTGTCCGTCCGGGTCGAAGGAAAACAGGGGCAATCGATATTGGCTTCCGGTCATACCCTGAAAGAGGATTTTATTGGCCGAGCTATAGGCGCGGCCAAATTGCCCCTGCCTGCCGGGGTCGTTCTTACCGGTGGCAAAGGTCTCATAACCGGATTCGCGGAAAACCTCGGGCAGCGTCTTGAACTTTTCGGAGATTTCATAACCCCAGATACCCTGGCATTCAATATTCCAGATGGTGCGACCCGTCAAGAGACTCGCCCGGGAGGGGAGGCAAACGCCGGGTGAGGAAGCCCCCATAATATAGGCATTGCGAAAGGACGTCCCGCTCCGGGCCAGGCGATCGATGTTGGGGGTTTGGATGTCCTGATTACCCCAGGCGTGGATCGTATCCTGCCGCTGGTCGTCGGTGAAAAGAAAGAGCACGTTGGGAGGCGGTTCCGCCGACAGCTTGAGCGCAGCCGACAAGCTCAAAGTAAGGAGGAATAGAAGGTAATTGAGCAGGGATTTCATCGGTTTTTTCATCATGCTGCGTGGTTATTGAAAGCGATTTACGAGTGCCCTCAAAAGTGGGCAAGTCAATTTCAACCGACCTTCATCCAATGAGAACGAGAGGCAGAAAAGCATTATTGGCCTTATGGTCTATGAGGGAACGCGCCCGGCAGGTCCGTGGCGTAGACCCTATCAGCCGTAACAACTCCGGCCAGCCCCAAACTGCCTCCGCTGCCATTGCTGCCTGCTCCGGCAGCCGAAGTGGCATAGCTTCCGTTTCCGGCAGTTGTAATTAAAGACCATCCGGCTGGTGGGGTGGTGTTACCAGCGCTGGAGCCTTCAAAGTCTTGATTCACAACGATGCCGCACACCCGGTGCCCATGGAAAGTGCACACAGGAGAGCGACGCTGCTGGGGTATTTGTATTTTATTTTCTTTGGCTCACATTTATGGGCCGTAGTGCAGCTGGGCGCTGGCGGTGGTGGCGGTGTCCGAGACCACCCGCATCCAGTGGGCGTGGTAGCCCGCGGGGAATTGGTGGGTGATGCGTTCACCGGCCTTGAGCGCAAAGGATTGGTAGGTGGACCAGCTGTCGTCGGCCAGGAAGTCCACTTCGATGGTGAGGGTGGCCGCCTCGCTGCTGCTGAGCGTGATTGCCTTGCGGTCGTAGCCATACATCAGATACGGGTCGGACGGCGCGTGGGCCGCGACCTCGGTGTTTTGCCAGGGGCCGCCGGTGCCGCGGGGTTCACCCATGCGCCAGAGGTCGTCCACTTCACCGAGCCAGAGCGCGGCGGAGCCGTCGGGGTTGCGAATCAGATTATTTGCAATCGGCGCGTCGTCGAGAATGCCACTGAGCACGAAAAGTCCGCGCCAGGCGGCGAAGTCGGTGATGCGCTTGCCGTGGGTGGCGAGGGCGCGCATTTTGCGGTGACCGCCGGAGTTCCTGCGCGGCACTTCGTAGAAGGTGCCGTGGCAGTTGAGCAGCGCGCGTTCCGTCACCACTTCGCGCTCGCCGCGGGCCCAGCCGCTCGCAAAGGGCGCGTCGTAGTCGGGGTGCAGGCGCGGCAGGCGGTAGCGCACGCCACTTTCTTCGATCCAGACCGAGGCCGCATCGCTGCCGAAGGGCTTTTGCGTGGCCGCTTGCTGCCGCAGCTGTTGCTCGGCAGCGCTAGCGGCGCTATCGGCAAATCCCAGTTCGCCGTCGATAATGTGATAACCCGCCGTGGACGCGAATTCCAGCGAGAGGTCGTCGTTGTTGCGGACCCGTATCAGGCCGTCGGAAGACGGCCGCTCGTCGCCAATGTCGGGCAAGGCGGCGAACTCCGCCGAATCGGCCGGGTGGGCATGGGGATAGGGCGAGTGCAGGTGGAAGAACGCCGTGACGTTGCGACTCGCGCCAGTGGCTTGCAGGCGCAGCCAGGGCGCATCGACATCGGCCAACAGCTCGTAAACGTAAGCACCTGCGGGCACGCGGACGCTGCGCACGGTGGTCCACTCGGGGGTGCCCGGGCTGCTTTGGATTTCCAGCTCGAGCGGGCTGTCGCCGAGGTTGCGCAGGTGGAGGGTGCGGCTGGTGAAGCCTTGCACGAGGAAGGGGTCGGAGCTTTGCCCGGCAGCCACCGCTTCATTCATCCAGACGGCGCCGTGGCCAGCGGGGGCACCCCAGTTGCGGATGTCCTCCATGCTGCCAAACCAGAGATTCGACTGGTTGCGCAGGGCCAGGTGGTTGTCGAATTTCGACAGGTCATTTTTCCCCATCACGATCTCGCCGTTGAACATGGCGTAGTCGGTCGGCATTTTGTAGTAGTTGGAAATCGGCGCGAGCCCGGCGAAGTTGGCGGCGCTAAAGCTTTGCGGGAAATCAAAAAAGATGCCGTGCATGTGCATCAGGTAGAGCGAGTCGGGATCGGCCGGGTCGAGCTGGCGGATGCGCGGCCACTCGGTATGCCAGCCGTGTGAGCCGTCGTGGGAATAGGAGCCCTTGGGCAGCCGCCAGGTGCTCCAGGTGGTGTCTTCCATCACGCGCAGCAAAACGGATTTTGCGTCGAATCCAGTCGCCCAGATCGGATCGGTCGCGGGATTCGGGTTGCCGAAGAGGCCACCGGGGCCGGTGACCTCGCAGGTCTGAGTGCGTGAGTATTGCTCCCAGCCGGCGAGAAAGTGCGGCTGTGCGGCCACCGCAGCCGGCCCATGTGAGGGCGGGTTGGCGAGATGGTCGTCGGTGTAGGAACCGCCATTTTCCGCCACTGTGGTGCCGTCCCAGGTGGCGAGCACCCCCGCCGGGCCGGTGGGGTCGTTCTGCCGTTGCGGACGCCCGTTGTTGCCGACAGCCAACAGCCCCTGGCCGGAGTAGGCCCCTTTGCCATGGTAGCCGAAAATGAAGCGGTCGCCTTTGCCCTGCACATCCGGGTAGCGGACGATGACAGATAAGTCGCGGGCATCCACATCATAGAGGCCCGCCTCCATGGTGTAAATGTAGAGGCGGTTCGGATCGGTGAGATGGGCCGCCGTGGCGGTGTAGCGACCGGGCGCGACTTCCGGTGAAAGCACGCGCACCTGACGCTCGGCATCGATGAAATAGGGACCGATATTGAGTTGATTGGTGGCCCGGTGGATGAAGCGATTGGCCGGGGTGCCGCCGACCGATTCCGGGCGGATGATCTGTTCCAGACCGGGTGTGATTTCGTAGAGCTTATCGGTCGAGCCCTTGGGTTCATGCGGCGCGTAGGTGATCACCCACAAACGGTCCGCCCAGGGCACCACCGCGCCCACGCCGCATTCCCCATGCGTATTCGTCATCGTCAGATGCGGATACACCCCCGAAATCCGGGGCTGCACCGCAATGGCGGATGTATCGGGCCGCCGAGCGGCGGCGGATGCGTGGCTCACGCAGAGTAGCAGCACGAGGGCCAGGATGGAAGTGGCGGCGCGCCAGCCAGGCTGCGGCAGTAGGAGGGATGCGGATGAGCTTGTATTCATGTGGTTGTTGGAAATAAAGACATAAAAAAGCGCCGCTACCAGAACACGCATATGGAGCTGCTGGCAGCGGCGCTGGTGAAAAGAAAAAAACTTAACGACGGCGGCGCAGCAGAACGAGCAGACCGACACTGCCAAGCAGAAGTGCGGCGGCGGACTCGGGGACGGCGCTGAAGTTTCCGTAGACTTCGTAGAAGTCGGCGTCATTTTGGTCCCCGATCCAGATTCCCTTGATCATCGTGCCGTTGGTGAGGTTGGCTCCCGATGCGTCCTTAAGGTCGGTAAAGTCGAAGGCAACCCCCGAAACGGTCCTGCCCGTTAATGAGCCGTTCAACACGCCGCTGGTGGAGACGCTGCTCCAACCGGAAAGGGAGATCGATTCCCCGTAGGTGTCATTGGCAAGGATGGCACGAACCACAACACTGTCGTTGCCGAGGTCCTCGAAGACGAAGAAGTCGGGATCGGCGTCGTTGTCGGTGAAGCCGGACGCACCACCCCAGAATAATTGCAGGACACCATTTGTTTGCGGATTACTCTGTCCACCCCCCGCGCCCGTCAGCACGTCATTATCCCACGGTGTGAAGACCGTTGTATCTCCGTTGATGAGCGCGCCACCGGTCGTTGGGGCTGAGAGCCCTGAGGTGATTAAATAATCGTCCTGAGCTACATCGGCGATCACGCCTCCACCGAAGGCGGTGCCACCTACTGTTGCGGTGAGTAACTCATTGGAAGTGCCTAAGGTGACGCTGTCGATTCCGACGATGGCGGCGTTGGTGGCGCTGATGGTCAGGCCCAGAGAGGCGAGGCCGAGGAGTGATTTGGATAACATGTGGTTCATGATGGTTGTGTTAGGTTGTGTTATTGTGTTAGATATTTGGTAAATTAAACAAAAACGGCTTAGGATAACTTCAATATAGCGATTTGTAGGTGCTGGGGTGTATTTGAGGATTTTATCTATGATTGAGGGTTAGAGGATAGTCAGACACTTGCGTACCCTATTCAGATAGAATATGGGTTCGTGCAAATTAGTGTGATATATCCACTGGGATAACACATTTTTTTAATTTCCGGCCGTTTTTTATGCCAAAAGTGGCAAAGGAATCCGCGCGGCTCCAGCTCGCCTGCAGAAGCATTCCCCTGCCACACATTCCTCTGCCACAAATTTTGTGGCATTTCCTGCGGGTTGGCACACTCTTCAATATGTGGATAATGACGAGCAACCGCCGCCCGCGATGGGCCAAGGCGCAGAGGACCGGAAGGCGGTCTTTGCCGCCATCGTGCAGGCGAACCAGGCCTGGGTGCGCGGGTATTTCCGTGCGCGCTTGAGGGATTGGGCCAGCGCGGATGATTTGGCGCAGGATGTGTTTGTGACCGCATATTTGAAGCTGAGACAGTTCCGGGGAGATGCGAGCGTGGCATCCTGGTTGCACGGGATCGCGCACAATCATCTGCGGAATTTTATCCGCAAACACCGCGAGGCGGCAATCGGCGGGAGCGAAGAATTACAAGCCTTGCTGGATGACAGCCTTAAGCAGGGCGAAAGCGGCAGTGAAATGCCCGCACGCTTCGATGCGCTGGCGGAGTGCCTGCAAGGCCTGCCGAAACAAGCGCGGGTGCTGCTGGAGCAGCGCTACGTCGAGGGGCGCAGCGTCGGTGAGATCGCCGAAGACGCCGGCAAGGGCTATTCCGCGCTGACGATGCAGTTGCACCGCTTGCGCGGCATGTTGGCCGATTGCATCAGCCGTGAAATGAGGAGGAAAGCACTATGAATCGGGGTGAACAATTGATCGCACGGGCCTTGGCCGGGCCACTGGACGCAGCGGAGCAGCGTGAGCTGTGCGACTTGTTGCAGCAGCAGCCGGCTTTGCGTGAGGCCTTTGCCGCGCACGCGGCGCTGCATGCTTGCCTGGGGCCTGCGCTGGAAGATGAGCTGGCACGGGAAAAATTTCTAGCTGGCACACTGCAAGCGGCACGGGCGGCGGATGCAGCGGATTTCACCGCCAAGGTGCGGCGCAAGCTGACGAGTATCCGGCGCAGGAGGATGCTGACATGGATGGCCACGGCTACGGCAGCAGCGGCCCTGGTGCTGTTGGTATTTTTCATGCAGGTGGGCAGCCCACCCGCCGCAGCCTTGGCCACGGTTGCCCGCATTGCAGCACAGGACTCCGCATCCACCTACCGGGTGGGCGACCCTTTCGGGCCGGGCAGCCGCTTGCATTTGCAGGCCGGCTTGGTCGAGTTGGACCTGCAGGGGCGCGGGACGATGATCGTCGAAGGCCCGCTGGAGCTGGAATTTACCGGCCCATTGGGTGCCACACTCAAGCGCGGGCGGGTGCTGCTGCATGTGAATGCGCGCGGATATGGCTATAAGTTGACCAGCCCGCAGGGCAGCATCGTGGACCTGGGCACCACCTTCGGGGTAGCGGTGGATGAGCTCAGCGGCGAGGTAGAGACACATGTGCTGGCAGGTGAAGTAAAGACCTTTCCAGGCGATGGCAATGAGGTGGTTTTGCTACAGGCCAATCAAGCATTACGGCTTGGCGCGTCCTCGCAGCAGAGGATTCCCATGAATGCCGATGCCTTTTACACGGCGCTGCCACCGATACAGCACCAAGCTGTGCGCATGGTGCATTGGCCGATGGAGTCGGTCGATGCGCCCGGCAGCGGAACGCGCACACATGGCTTTGCTGATGTCGATTATGCTTTACGTTTCCCAGTAGCGCCGGATGCGCCGGATGCGCCGGATGCAGCGGATGCGCCCCTGCCCGAGCTGCCAAAATCAGTGGACGGTCCGTTTGGGCAGGCCCTGTTTTTTGATGGGGCAGGCCGCTACGCGGAGAGCCACTTTCGCGGCATCGCAGGCGCGAAGGAGCGGACGGTTGCATTTTGGGTGAAGGTGCCGGAGCATTTCGATTTGGAGCAGGGATACTCAATGCTGTCCTGGGGACAATTTGCCGAAGAAAATGCGGGCAGTGTTTGGCAGGTCTCGGTGAATCCGGATAAGCGGGATGGCCCGGTGGGACGCTTGCGCGTAGGCGTGCACGGCGGCAAAGCAATCGGCACCACAGATCTGCGGGATGGGCGCTGGCACCACCTCGCAGTCGTGCTCTATGAGGTGCCCGGGCGGGAGTTTGGCAAAAACGTGCTGCTCTACGTCAACGGCGAGCTGGAGCCGCTGTCACGACGGGTGCTGGGTGTAATGGATACCCAAATCGGAAGCGCGGACCACGGGGTCTGGTTCGGGCGTGATGTCACTTCCGCCGCGCACAGCGGACGATTTTTCCGGGGCGGGCTGGATGAAGTCTATATTTTCGATGCCGCGCTGACGCAGGAACAGGTGCGCGAGCTCATGGAGCGTAACCAGCCGCCGATAGGAGAGGGGAAGCGCTCGCATGAATGGACCGCATACGTTGAAACAGATTTTAATTAAAATATGCACCGACGCTTCAAATTCGCCCCTCGCCTCTGGCTGCCGCTGAGCCTCACACTGGCTGCGCTGTCTCCGCTTGGCGCGGAAGACCGTCCGGAATGGGACGATCCTTCCGTCATCCAGGTCAAGGTCGAGCCGCTGCGTGTCAGCTTCCTGCCCTTCGCCGACCGTGCCGGTGCGCTGGAGGGCATCGACACTCCCAAGCGTTCACCACGCTACATGACGCTGAGCGGAGACTGGAAGTTTCATTGGGCCGAGTCGCCGGACCAACGACCCAAGGATTTTTACACCGTTGACTATGATCTGACGGCATGGGACACGATTCAAGTGCCCTCCAACTGGCAGCTGGCAGGCTACGGACTACCCATCTACACCAACATCAAATACCCCTTCGACACCAGCGAGTTTCGCGCGCCCCGTTCATGGAACCCGGTCGGCTCCTATCGGCGCAGCTTCACCCTGCCGGCCAACTGGCAATGGTCGCCCGGCAGCGATGCGCCCGTCTTCCTCCACTTCGAAGGCGTCAACTCCGCTTTCTACGTCTGGGTGAATGGACAAAAAGTCGGCTACAGCCAGGGCAGCCGCACTCCGGCGGAATTTGATATCTCCCCTTGCCTCCGATCAGGCACCAATCATATCGCGGTTGAAGTCTATCGTTGGTCCGACGGTGCCTATCTGGAGGATCAGGACTTCTGGCGGCTGAGTGGGATCTTTCGCGATGTCTATCTCTGGAAGTCGGAGTCGGTCCGCCTCAAAAACTTCCAGGCCATCGGCGACTTCGATCCCGTCACGGGCGCAGGCAGCCTGAGCCTCGAGGTCTCCGCGACGGCCGGTGCCAGCGTCGAAGTTGAGCTGATCCATCCTGCCGAGGGCATCGCCATCAGCCGACAACTTCAGGTGGACAATGGTCCGGCCCGCAGCGTCATCCGACTAGCCTCCGTCCGCCCCTGGAGCGCAGAGCAGCCCCAGCTCTATACCCTCATTCTGACCGTGCGTGATGCCGCCGGTGCCACCCGCGAGGTCGTCGCCCAGCGCATCGGTTTGCGCCGCGTCGAAATTAAAAATGCGGTCCTGCTGGTCAACGGTGCCCCCATCGTGCTCAAAGGGGCCAACCGCCACGAACACCACCCCGCGACCGGCCACGTCGTGAGCACGGCAGATATGCTGCGCGATATCCGCTTGCTCAAGCGCCACAATTTTAACGCGGTCCGCACCGCGCACTACCCGAACCTCCCCGAGTGGTATCGCCTCTGCGACCTCCACGGGATCTACCTGATTAACGAGGCCAATTTGGAAACGCATGGCTTCGGCCGTGATATCAGTAACGCCATCAACCACCACCGCGACTGGCTCGAGCCCCACATCGATCGCATGCGCCGCATGATCGAGCGGGACATCAACCACCCCAGCATCATCATGTGGTCGGTGGGCAATGAATCCGGCGATGGCCCCAACACCACCGCCGCCTACCAATGGGCGAAACACCGCGACCCCTCCCGCATCCTGCATTACGAAAACGCGGCTTATTACGATGCCACCGGCCTCTCCACCGATATCATCTCCTTCATGTATCTCAAGGCCCGAGGTATCGAGCGGATGCTCGATTATTGGCAGCCCGCGCGCCCGCTCATGCTCTGCGAATACTCGCACGCCATGGGCAACAGCAACGGCAATTTGGATGCCTACTGGGATCAAATCTGGAACAACCCGCGCGTTACCGGGGCCTTCGTCTGGGACTTGATGGACCAGGGCCTGCGCCAGCCCATCCCCGCAGGTGCCAGCGACCCCTGGGGTCGCCAGTCATTCTTCGCTTACGGCGGCTGGTGGGAAGACCCGCTGGAGATTGATAACGACGGCAACTTCTGCATGAACGGCATCCTCGCGGCCGACCGGACCCCCTTTCCCGGTCTGCGCGCCCTCAAGTATGTCCAACAGCCGGTTTCGGTCGAAATCGCCGAGGATCATTCCGCCATCAGCGTGTTAAACCGATACGACTTTAGCGAGCTCGCCGAGCAAGTCAGCCTCCACTGGGAGATCCTCGAGGACGGCGCGCCCGCCCGCAGCGGCACGCTCGTGCTGCCGTCCATCGCCCCGCGTGAGCGCGCCTCGATCCAGCTGCCCCCCGCAGCCCGCGCCACCGATACCAGCAAAGAAAGCTTCCTCAATCTTTCCTTTCGCACGAAGGATCCGAGCCCCTGGTGGGAGCGTGGCTACGAACTCGCCTACACCCAGTTCCAGCTGAGCGGTCCCTGGACGGTCCCGGCCAGCCAGCGGGACGCCACAGGCATCGAGCTCAGCCAGCAGGAGCAGGCCATCCACCTCAGCGGTCAGGACTGGGCGATCACCTTCGATACCAACACCGCCGCCATCAGCTCCTGGCAAGTCGGCGGCAAAGCACTGCTGGTAAATGGCCCCCGGCCCGACTTCTGGCGTGCCCCCACCGATAACGACCGCGGGGCCGATCTGCGAGATGGCAGCCACGAAGGCGCGCCTCTCAAGAAAGTCCTGGCCGCCAGCAACCTCTGGCGCGAAGCCGCAGCCTCCTGGGCGCCCGCGCCGCCAAACCTGGAGCAAACTGCTGACGGCTCCATTCACATTCGCTTCTCCGGCCAGCTCCTGGCCGGCCGCGCCGAGCTGAGCCTCGACTACCGCGTCCACACCACTGGCCGCATCGAGCTGGCGTATCACTACCAGGCGCATGAAAAGCTGCCTCTGCTACTGCGGGTCGGCACCGTCTGGGAGCTGCCGCTTCAGTTTCAGCACATCCAATGGTATGGCCGCGGCCCCGACTCCACCTACCCCGACCGCAAATTCGAACCCATCGGGATCTTTGCCTCCACTGTAATGGACAACTGGATCGACTACCCCAAACCACAGGAAAACGGCAACAAGGTCGATGTCCGCTGGTTCACCATCACCGACGACCAGGGCTTTGGCCTGCGTGTCATGAGCGAGCAAGCGCTTAGCGTCAATGCCTCCCCCTACGCCGCCGCCGAACTGGCCGGTCAGGCCTATGGCTGGCAGCTGCCCGCACCATCCCGCACCGTGCTCAATATCGATCACGCCCAGATGGGCGTCGGCGGCGACGACAGCTGGGGTGCCATCGCCCTCCCGCAATATCGCCTCAACGCAGACGAATACCGTTACCAATTCATTCTGGATCCAGTAGTCAGAAGGCAGAAGACAGAGGCCAGTGTTGATCATCAAGCAGTTGTCGATTTTCGTAATACGCCAAAAAGGCGAACATTTCAATTGCCCTAAGTTGTTGTCAGGCAAATTCCGGCTTCTGATTTCTATTCTCTGACTTCTGGATTTAGGATCATTCAGAATGTCGGCAATATCCTCCCTGGCATGGCGGTGTTGAGGGAAAAGAAGCCGCCCTCGAAACCACTAGTGGCGTTAGTGCCCCCGATCGAGCCGTTGGTTAGACTGGCAGAGAAAACTCGATCCGTTGATCCCAATACCTGATTCTCCGCAGTGCTGGTAGCGAAACCGAAATTAATTCCCTGATCATTCGCCGCGATGAAATCCAGTGAAAAGGTCACCACCTGGCCCGCATCGATCTTAGTCGTGTGCACCATGGAAGAAAAGCCCGTGCCCGAAGCGTCGTTGATTTCAGCATATTGGTTTGCCGCACCAAAAAAGTTGCCGCCACTCAGGGCGCTTCCGGTATTTTAACCTGTAGATAGACGAAGAGTTTGCCGTCTTCGGCCAGGCCGTGGGCGAACCGCACGTTTGTGGTATCGCCGGAAACGTCGAGGATCACGTTGATGCCGTCGTGCACCGCCGGGGTCCAGTCCACGAGATCGCTGCTGTAGTAAACCTTCGCCTCCGCACCTGCGGCCTGCGCCGCAGCATCGGGGCGGTATTTAAAGATGAAGAAGTCCGGATCGGAGGCGTTGTCCACTGTTGGCAGGAGTGAGTTGGCTCCAGCTTGCGGGTCGGCCGCGCCGAGGAACCAGGCCAGTCCGTCGGCCACGCCGTCGGCATTGCGGTCGGCTTCGAAGGGCATGCCGCCGGACCAGGCGTAGTAGGCGGGTGGCTCGCCCTGGGTGGTGGCGGATCCGGATGCCGAAACACTGGTGGTATTGTGGAACGGGCTCTTATCCCGCGCGATCACGGTATAGCTGTAAGTGATGCCGGGCAGCAGTCCGGTATCGGTGTAGCTGGGGCTGTCCTGCCAGCCGCTGTCGTCGCCACCGACCTTGCCGGAGGTCTCCGCGCAGTAATATTCCACGCCTGCCAGATCGGTGGCGGTGCTTGCGACCATGCTGATCTCGGTTTGCGGGTCGCCGGCTATCCCGAAGTAGCCGTTGACGGCCAGCGCGTCGAGGCCGGTGTTGTTGCCTCCCGTCACTCCCTGCGCGGTGATGCTGACGCTGTAGCTTTGGCCGGTGCTGAGGGTGAGTGGTGGGTCGAAGGTGGCTGTTGCGATGCCGGAAAAGCTCAGGAGCCCGTTGACCAGCACAGAGTCAAGTTCTCCCGAAGTTGAACCGCTCACCGTGACGGTCCAATTCACCGTGCGCTCGGCTGTCTGATAGTTGCCACTCGCGTTGAAATGCTGGTAATCCAGCACGACTTCGGTGAGTAGCAATTCCGAATCGGTCAGGTTGAGCGGGACGGAGATCGACCATGGCCCCTGGTTGTCAACGTTACGCTTCGGTGCGAAGTGCCCCTGCGCGTCGGCCGTGTCGAACAAGTCATAGTTCGCGGTGGTCTTTAGGTTGCCGGGATCGCTGGCACCGGTGGTGGTCCAGGCAATGTTGCTGGCAGTGGCCCTGCTGACGGTCCGTTCGGTGAAGTCGGTGCCGGCCACAGGCAGCAGGATCGGCCCGGCACCCGCTGCAGGTGCCCGCTCCCAGGTGACGGGGTCCGTGTTGGGTGGGGTGCTGTCGATGTTGAGGGGATCCACGTCTTCCGAGATCAAGAGGCCGTAGGCTTGCAGGCCGTCGGTCAGTGGGCCGCTGTAGGTGACTTCGGCCTGCCAGATGCCGGCCGGAGCGCCGGTTTCGATGCGCACCTGCTCGACATTGTCGGTGTGGTTCACTCCGGTGGTGGCGGGCAGGCTCATCGACTCGGTGGTCCAGGTGCCGACGAAGGGCATCACGTAGGGAAAGTATTCGCTGCCGTTCGGCGCGATCAACTTGAGGTTGAGGTCGTTGACCAGGGTGGGCACCCGCGAGTCGTGGATGTCCACCGCCACGCCGGCCGGGTCCGTCCAGCTAAGTGTCGCGCGCAAGGGTGAGACGCCATCCCATTCAAAGCTGTAGGATTTTGAAGGCAGCGAGCTGGTCAGTTCATCTTCGGTAAAACGCATGCGCTCGGGGAAGCTGTCGTGATAGATCAGATGATCGGCCGCTCGTCTCACATTGGCCAGTCCCCATCCAAATTGGTAATCGGGGCCGGGGTTGCCCAGATCGTCCGCCGTGTGGAGCATCAGACCTTTCAGCGTGCTGGCCCGCATGGCACCGCCGAAGAGGCGATCATAGAGCTGCATCAGCAGGGCGGCCGAACCGCATGCGCTGGGCGAGGACATGCTGGTGCCACTCATCATGGTGTAGTCTGTCGTGCCGTGCAGAGTCGAATAGAGCGAGGCCCCGTTGGCTACCAGATCCGGCTTGATGCGGCCGTCATCCGTCGGCCCGGTAGAGGTAAAGCTGGTGAGGTCTGCCTTGGTGACATCGTGGAACCCATCCGTCACCGCATCTTCGACTGCGCCAACGGTCATGATGTTTTTGGCAGTCGTGTCGGGCGCGATGGTTTCGTAGCCGTTGCGATAGACCCCGTCGCCGGGGGGGTGAAGTAGAGGATCGTATGCCACAACCTCCCCGCCGACGGCCGCAAGCGTGACGCTGGTGCCCGGCTTCGGATTGTCATCGCGCTCGTTGCCGGCCGAGCGGAAGATCAGGTAGTAGGGGGCCGCGTAAGCCAGTGCGTCCTGGTTGCGCGAAATGTTTTCATAGCGCCCGAAGCGGTATTCGGCGGCATTGGAATCCTGGCCATCGCCATACCAGGTACTGCCATTCCAACCGGCGAACGGGCCATAGCTGTGGTTGGAAAGATAAATATGCGTGGCCAGCTGATCGGCTGCGGTGGCGGCACGGCTGGTCATTTCACTGAGATCACCGCTTCTGCTGTAGGCATCGACCCGCGCGGCCGGTGCCATGCCGCGCGCGGCCGGATCGACGCCGGCCGCCGCAATGGTGCCGGCCACGTGGGCCGAGTGGGCGTCGATGTAAGTGCTATCCATCTGGCTCAGGCGGGAACCACCGCCCGGCAGGATGAATTCCTGATGCGCGGGATTGCCCGTTCCGGCATCCCAGACGCCGACCGTGATGCCTGCGCCGTCCAACTCATAAGGCAAGGCTAAGAGCAGATTCGCTCCGGTCGAGACCGCCGCATCCGCATTCATGGTAGTGATGTAGAGGGGCTCGTCGCCGATAAAGTCCACCAGTTCCGCGATGTTGCCGCCGGATTCCATCCGGATCGGCAGCCCCAACCGGCGGGCTTTTTGGTGCGCGGCGGCCTGGCGCCTGTTCTCAATGGCCGCAATCCGGGCCACCATCGTCGCGCGGTCGGCGGCGCGCGAGAGCTGGAGCGAGCGGTCGGTCAGGACGTCGGCGATGTTTTCTCCGGCATGGAGGCTGGAGGCGGCCAGCAGGGTGACGAGGCTGAGGATGAAAATGTGGAGGGGGCGCATGGGTGCCGAAGCTATGATAAAGAGGAAACTTTTATGCGGGAAAGGACATCGCCTGCCGCTGGTGACGGATTAGATAAATATATTACAAGCGGCCACCAACCTGTAGCCGAACGCTTCGCGTTTGGTCGCAGTCAGATCCAAGCCAGGCGGAAGGTCAAATTGAAGCTGATTTGGTAACTATTTAAAAAAATTTATAGAATACAGAGGCTTGCTGAAGACCTCTCCTGTTTTGCCTGAATTGTTTGGACTCAGGAAGACTTCGGCGCGGGCCCCATGGTGCCGCCTTCGACCAGCTCCGCTTCGAATAAAATCTGGCGCTTATCCGATTTGCCCTGGGCGACATTTTTTGCCCAGTTGACGACGCGCTTCACGACGGGGCGATGGTCCCAGCGGATGTGGGTGACTGCGGGTTGATACCAGTCCATACCAGTAGTTATGTTGGAGCAGACCATCGAAACATGCTCGGGGCTGAGGATACCCCTGCGGGCGAGGTGCAGTTGGGCGGTGGCCATCAGGCGGGGTTCACCGAAAATCAAGGCGGAGGGTGGGGTATGCCGGAACAATTCGTCGACGCAGGCGATGAACCCTTTCGGCGTATCCTCCCAATCCGGCAGGTTGTAGGACCCGGCTGCCAACCCCTGGGCCTTGAGTTCGTCCAGGAAGATTTGTTCGAAAAGGGCGGGGGTCGGCTGGCGGCGTTCTTCCCGCGAGAGCATGACAATGCGGTGGTGGCCCATCGCGACAAGTTTGCGCACCACCTGAATGAGCGTATTGCCTGCCCGCGGCGATGACGCCGCGATGGGTAGGCCGGAGAAGCGTCCGAAGAGCGCAATGCTGGGGAAGCTTTGCAGGGAGAACCATTCCAGGATTTCACGCGAACCGGAGGCAACGATCCACGCACCCGGGGTGCTGCGGCGCACGAAGCGGGCCACTCGATGGGGGTTCATGCCCAGATCGTGCAGGGATTTACGGGCAAAGCCCGCACTGAAACCAGCCTGGTGGAGTTCGTCGAGCAGCACGTTCTGGTGCTGCAGCTGACGGCTCTGCTGGTCGTAGAGAAGAATGCGCACCCGCAGGGCCTGAGGATCGATCAGGCCGCGTCGTGGCGCGATGAGTCTGCGCCGTTTAGGCCCCTGTGCAATCAGTACACCCTCTTGCTCCAGGAGTTGCAGCGCCACGTTGATCGTGACCTGATTGATCCCAAACTCGGTTTTCAACTGGGCCACGCCGGGCATTTCTTCTTTCCAGCGTCCCAGGGCGATTTCTTGCTTCAGATGCTCCGCGACTTGCTCGGCATGGGAGAGGAGGTGGAGTTGCATGGGCACATCTATAAATATTCCTTTATAGATGTAAAGTAAAAGAATACCGGCTACCTGCGAAAATCGCTGAAGCTTAATATGCGGGGGACGTTCCGTTTTTCGTCATCAATGATAATGATGAGGTTTCTGCTGCGGGGGTCGTGGCGCCACACCGTCTCGCACAGAGGATAGGCTTTGTTTTTGTTGGCCGGCTTATAAAATAGTTCCACCGGGTAACTGGTCTTGCCCATGGCCGGATCTGCGATGATCACATCCCCTCCGGGTTGCATTCTTAGCTCTTTAAAGCCGATATATCCCTCAATTTCTTTGTTGGTATGATTCAGCCAAAGCATTTCCCCTTTTCCGTATCTGTTCTGGCCCGCGTCGACGATCGTCATTTGAACCGGAGTTACTGTGCTGGCTGGATCACTCTCCAGAATCAGGTAGATGTCATTCTGTTCTGCTGCGACTTCGGCATAGGGTGCATTGGGCGGGACCGGGTGGGTATCGCTCGCCGGGTATTCGATTAGTTTTAATCTCAAGGGACCGGAGCGCAGCGTATAGGCCTGTGAGAGATTCATCCGGGGCAGGTCCACCTCGAGGCTTTCAATGCCGTCGTAAAGGTAGAGCGTTTTTGGGGTGTCGGCTGCCGGCGTCAAAAAGAGGATGCGGCAACTGCGGCTACTGGCGGCTTCCTGTGCGGCAGCCAGCAGGGGCAAGATGAACAGAACTGATAAGAGCGGGTAAAGATGTCGCATGAATAAAAGATAATAAAGTTTTTGCAGCTAGTTTGAACGATGATGAAGTGGCCTATTCTTTAACTGCGGAAGTCATTGAAACTTAGAATGCGCGGCACGCGCCGCCTGTTGTCATCCATAATGAAGATGAGGCTGCGGCCACGGGGGTCGTGTCGCCAGATGGTTTCAAACATTGGGTGAATATCGCTTTCACCTGGCAGGTTGAAAAAGATCTCCACCGGATAGCTCTCACGGCCGGAGGCAGGTGCATTGACAACGACGGACTCTTTCGGACGCATCCGCAGTTTCTGCGAGCCGAGTCGCCCACCGATATTTTTATCCGTGAGGTTGAACCAGAGCATTTCCCCTTTGCCCACGCGGGCATGATCCGCGTTGACAATCGCCAGACGCACCGGTGCCACCGGATTGGAGCGATCACTGGTCACGAGCAGATAAATATCGTTCAGGTTTTCGGCAATTTGGACGCCTGGCGCATTGGCTGGAACAAGCTCAGGGTCACTCACCGGCTCCTGCAGCAGTCGTAAGATCAGCGGACCGGGGGGCAGTTTATGAACTTTGGAGAGATTCATGCTGGGTAAGTTGACCTCGATGCTTTCCCGTCCGTCGTACAGATAGAGGGTTTTCGGGGCGTCTGCTGCCGGCGATAAAAAGAGGATGCGACAGCTGCGCTCACTTTTCTCATCTTGTGCGGGAAGCAGCAGTGGAAGGCAGAGCAGACTTATCAGGAAAAATCGAATGGACATGGGGTTGAATGATAGTTGATGGTCGTTGGATCACTTACACTTCATCTTCATCCAGCCAGCGAAACGACACGATCTCGAAACGTCGGCCAAAGCTTTGATTCGTTACATTGGTGGGCAAGCTTGTGATATCGGCCTCGTCTGCAGGATTCACGTAATCCCTCGTTCGGCGCACGACGGCCTCACACCAGGCGCGGGCCTCGATTGCACCATTGACGGGGCTTATGACATCCCCGTAAGTCCGAATCGTGAAGGTGTCGTCGCGGGCGGAGAGGATCGGGGCCAGTGGACGCAGCACGTCGGCCTGTCGTGTCCAACCCGGGAGGCCGTAGGTGTTGTAGCCAACTGCTGCTTCATCGAAGACGTAATCGTCATCGTCACCCAATGGGTCTGCGATTGATGGTATGATTTTGATGCTGGCAAATGGGTCGGTGGCGACATCCGGCAGGGCATTGAGTGCGGCCTGAACGGCACCGGCAAGCGCCAGATCCGTATCGGCTGAAAGCTGTCGGTTAATAAACTCGGAAAGCGAGAGGAAAGGACCGCGCCGACGTATCTGTTTGACGATTTCCTCTGCCAGTTGGTACAGCAAAACATCATCCAACACGCGGTATCCGGCAAATTCAGGGGTGTCCAGGATACCTTTGCCACTGTAAGCAGTGCCAGCCTCAGCGTGCCCGGCGATACTGGTTCTGGAAAAAGCATAGTCCGTTTCCGCAGAAAGTGTGGTCCCACCGTTGTCTTCGAAATAAGGAATTTTCTTGTTACGCGCTTGTCCGAGTAGGGCACGCCAGGCTTTTACTGAAGTGGAGTTCACATTAAACATGCCTTCAACCTCCAGTCGTGAGGCGATAGTTTGCCATGAATCTAAGGGTTCCACCTGCTCGGTGTAGGTCTGCCGCGCCACTGATTGGTCGCTGGTTCGATCTTCGGTAATGGGGCGGTAAGCTCGGTTCGTGAGCGGGTCCTCACCGGTGAGGAACTCGATGTAGTTCGCCTCGAGTGTTTTTCCGACCGGGCCAAACGTTCGGGGCTCCGGGGCGATGGAAGAGAAGAACCAGTCGTCGAACAGCAGATGATTGGCGCAGTAAGAATCGTCCTGTTGTTCGTTATTGATGCTACCGGCGTAGGTATTGTGGGCCCGGTCGACGACGTCATCCTGCGGAATCAGCGGGGTGGCATCGGAGTTTAAAATGTAATTGGTCCCATGCGGGGGAATCGGGTTGAGCCCCCGCAGCGTCCAGTGCGTCAGATCCCCCAGCGACGCCAGTGGGCGGCCAGGTAATTCGGCCAGCACACTGCGGGCGATCCCGGTTCCACTCTGTAGTCCGGTTATGATGTAGCCGCTGTTCGTCGAACTGTCCACATTCGGTAACATATCGTCACCTGGGCCGCTGGTGTGAGCCACGAAACTAAAGTCCCAAGGCGAGTTCAGCGGATTGCCGCCACCGGGATAAAGATCGGCAAACCATTGATAGAGGCCTGTCGCGGTGAAGGTGACCAAAGGGTTGGCCTGCACCAAACCTTTGGTGGCGGTCGCTCTGTCATTGGCGATGCGGGAACCGAAAATCAGGGAGAGAAAGGGAATGGGGTTATCCTGGCATTCCACGAGGCTCACACTGGCCAGATTGGTAATCGGCGGATAGAGGTTGTCGGCATCCTCGGGACGGTATTGGGCCGTTACGTTACCGTGCTGGGGATCACTGAATCCACCAATATTCCATTGGAAGAAAATGCCACCGACCGGACCAATTTC
>Ga0100391_1002801_pt1 | contig 18199 bp, 10 predicted proteins | sample CryGeymeta201515_FD_81541 | JGI IMG/M metagenome (GOLD analysis project Ga0100391, IMG submission 81541) | Groundwater microbial communities from Crystal Geyser aquifers in Utah, USA - Crystal Geyser metaG 2015-15 | ecosystem: Environmental > Aquatic > Deep subsurface > Groundwater | place: USA...
GATCTACTAGACTACAACCGAATCGAAGAACCTACTACTACTACTACTACTACTACTACTACTACTACTACTACTACTACTACTACTACTACTACTACTACTACTACTACTACTACTGCTGCTGCTGCTGCTGCTGCTGCTGCTGCTGCTGCTGCTGCTGCTGCTGCTGCTGCTGGAGATGGACAAGGAGATGGAAAAGGAGATGGACAAGGAGATGGAAAAGGAGATGGAAAAGGAGATGGAAAAGGAGATGGACAAGGAGATGAACAAGGAGATGGACGACAACAAGGAGATGGACGACGACAACAAGGAGATACAGGAGGAGCAGCAGCAGCAGCAGCAGGAGCAGCAGCAGGAGATGGACAAGGAGATGGAGATGGAGATGGACAAGGAGATGGACGATGACGACAACAAGGAGATACAGGAGGAGCAGCAGCAGCAGCAGCAGGAGATGGAGCAGGAAATGGAGATGGATGACGAGGAGCTGGAGCAGCTGGAGATACAGGAGCAGCTCACCAAGTGTATCAAAGAGGGTGGTGTAAAGGGCAAGTTAATGTGGCAAGAGGGGCTTAAAGTACTGCAGTAGTCTATCTAATAATAGATAGGAGATAGGCTGTTGATGAAGCTGTATCATCTTTTTTATTAAAAAATTTTATGTCTCTTTTTTGTGAAGCCAACGGAATTTGGTCGAAGACTTTAATCTAAAAAGTTAGTGACTACCTCAGAATAAATATTTTCGACCAAATCATCAGGTTATGAGTCTATACCAAATATTTATTCTTAAGATAAAGTCGAGAAAAGTTAGTGGATGCTCTAAATGGATATTAGGTGAGAATAGTAGATTGAATAAACTGGAGTAGACTAGTGAAGTCCAAAAGCTACTGGGCCGGAAATTCCTGGTCTTGAATCTTAAAACAAAGGTTAATATGAAGCAGTCCAATTGACCTGGCGCTCGGATAGTTATCTAGCCAAAGATGTTCTAGTCTTAAGCAATCATCAGTTTTCGCTAACGAATACGTTTGAGCGATTTTCAAAACGCAACAAGCGCTGAACAACAAAGCACCAGCTCTATCGCATTTCTTGGCGATTGAAGGAGCGCCTCTTCATTTCTTGCGCAAACAATCAAGCAAGTTAACAACAAGATAACAACATAGCTGTAGTGCACACTCCTCTTGTCTGCCTCTTTTGTCACACCTAGAGCGAGAATAACCAAGCCATGGCAACAGGCATCTTTTGCAACTCTCCTAAGCCGGTAACGGAACCGGCCACCATCCAGCGTGCTCACTCTGGAATTGGTGATGCGTACAGTGTCATTCGCTCCACAGGAAGCATGGCAACTGTTTCTCGATACCACGATGAACCCGAAGTTGACTATGACGAAGGGCCGACTGAATTATATCAGCTTATTGAAGGCAAGGATTGGGATGCGGCTTTGAGTCGCCTTGAAGTAGCTCCCGCCGAAGCCAAGACTTGGGTCTCTCGTAAAGAACCCACTACTGGAAGGACACGCTGGCGTCTCCTGCCACTTCACGCGACTTGCATCTTCCGCTCGCCTTTGGCTCTGATTGAAGCCTTGATTGACACTTATAAAGACGGACCTCAGATGAAGGATGATCAAGGCATGTTGCCTGTGCACTTGGCTTGTCGCAATGGAGCCTCCAAGGGAGTCGTCTTGACACTCCTTAACTCGTTCCCTGACTCCATTAAGGTCCGTGATCGCAAGGGACGCCTACCTGTGGATTTGGTCATCTCTAGCTCGTCTGCCAACAAGGAAGCAGTCTTGTCAGCCATTCGTCGGTTTCAGTCGGACTACGAAAGCGGAGCCTTGGCCCAAATGGGAGTCCATCATGCCAAGAGCGAAATCACTGGAATGACGGTCGGATTGAATCCCAAGGCTCACAGCAACGAAGTGGACTACGAACATCGAACTGTGCTTTTCCGTCTCGTCTTGAAGAAGGACTGGAAGGCTGCCGCCAATCGTGCCAACACATTTCCCGATGAGGCCTCTACTTGGATTGTCACCAAGGGTTTCAACGGTAATTTGCGCTTCTTGCCTCTCCACAAGGCTTGTGTCTTACAGCCTCCTCTTTCCTTTGTTGAGACACTTTTGCACGCTTATCCCGATGGTGCCAGGTCGGCGGATCAAGATGGATGGTTGCCCATCCACTGTGCTTGTTTCTATGGAGCCACAGAAACTGTCATCAACGCGATTCTCATTGCCAATCCCAAGGGTGCCCAGTCCAAGGACGAAGACGGACGCTTGCCTCTCCACTATGCCTGTTTGAAGGGAGCTGCTCAAGGTGTCGTTGATGTCTTGGTGGGAGCCTTCCCCAAGGGAGCCATGAGCAAGGACGACGAAGGTCGCCTTCCATTGCACCACGCTTGTTCCAAGGGTGCTTCCGAAGGTGTCATAGATGCTCTTCTGAAGGCTTCCCCCAAGGGCGCCCAATCCAAGGACGACCAAGGCCGTCTTCCTCTGCACCACGCATGTCGTAAGAATGCTTCGGAACGTATCATCCGAACGCTCCTGCGTGTGTACCCCCGTGCTGCTCAAATCAAAGATGACCAGGACAAGCTTCCCATCCATTATGGTTGCCAAAATGGTGCCACACCCAGTGTGATCAACTTGTTGCTCACTACATACCCCGAAAGTATTAACGTCAAGAATGGCTTTGGGTACACTCCTCTTGCCGAAGCAAAAGCCTTAGAAAACCCCAAGATGGACCCCATTGTTAATGTGCTTGAAAAATTCAAGAAGGAGCAAGACAAGATCAAGGTGGACTCAGGCGAAAACGGGATATTAGAAGCAAAAATTGCCAAGCTAACAGATCATGTGGAGCACTTGGAATTAACTCTGGCGCGAGTCGGGGACATTGGATCCAGTATTAAGCACGATATTCACAAGAACAAGGACCCCTATGATATTTTGGAGAAAATGGCTGACAAGCTTTTGGCCCTGGAAGCATCAGGTTCAGCACCAAGCAACACCGGAGGAAGAAGAGAGTCGTCTGGAAAGAAGCAGCAAGGGACACCACAACAAAGTAAGAACTTTTTCGGTCTGCGGAAAAAGAGTCCGGGCGGTAAAAAGAAGTAGATTAGGTCGAAAGGCCAATCGACCGACGCCAACGATGATAGATAGCACAGCACCGCACTCAGAGTATGTGTACGCCAAGTGAAGCGAATGAGCTAGACTGGGGAAGCGACTTCCCAACCTCCCACCACGCACGATTATCATCTATAAAGTGCATGTATGCCCAATGTTGAATTAAATCATAAATTTCTTGAAACAGTATCCTAGATCCTTTTTTTTCTACAACTCTGGATAAGAGCGCCGGAACCATTCATAATCCATATCAGAACCCAACGTGTTTCAATTGCACTGTTCCAGAAAAAAATAAGAGTAGTAGTAGTTTACTGCTTGATGAAAGTGTAGAGCACTATACAAAAAGTGCAGACACCTACAGTACAGCATAATCGACACTCATAATCGTTCCGTCTAATCCATGTCAGTAATCAAATGCTCGGCAGCAGCAGCTGCAGCAGCCTGCGCATATTCGTCCATGACATCTACACATCCGTCGGTGTTCCCATCCTCGCGACTTTTTTTATCTGATTTCGGAGGAGGTTGTTGTTGTTGTTGTTGTTGTTGCATTTCTGCACCGGTACTCTGCGGAGGAATCTCAATTCCACGCTTAATCATCAACTTTCGCATCTGTTGTCGTTCCTTTGCAAGCTTTCCGTGCACTTCTACGTAACTGTCGACCATTTTTTGCAAGTTTGCTTGTGTCTCAGCTAGTCCATTCTCGGTCGCTTCGTACCAGCCATTGATGTGCTGCATATCTGTAGTCAGTTTTCGCGCTTTCGTGGATAGCGTCTGTATTTCCTTGTCCTTATCTTCGACAAGCTGATGAAGTGCTTCAACGTTTTCCTGCTCTTCAGCTTTTTCTCTCTGTAGCAATTCTACATGCTTGGTAAGAGTATCGACTCTCTCCAACCATGTTCGCTCCACTTGTGCAAATTCGTCTATTTTTTCTCCTTGTTCTGTATTTTCCTGGGTCAGCATTTCTAGACTTTGGCTAAGTTTATTCCGCTCCGTTTCAAGCACTGCCATCTCTTGGGCTTGCCGATCCATTTCAGCGGCGTGCTTGTTTGCCATGGCACGGATAGCATTTTCATGCTGCTTTTGAAGTGTATCGATTTTATTTTGCCAATCAGACTGTAGTCGGGAATAAGTAGAATGACAACGGCTCAAGCTTTGGAAAACTACTTGATGGTCATCGTCCACGAGTAGTTCGTCAGTCTCGTCCCAGATTTCTATAGGTGTTCTCCCAGATTTGTCACGTGTTGCGATCCCTTCCCAGTTGGCTACAACAATGAGATTGACAACCTCTGGTGCAGCTCCGCAGCCAACTGCTAGATGGAGAGGAAGCTCTCCAAACTGGGTTGTAGACGTAGCAGCCTCTGCAAAGACGGTCAAGAGGGCAGACACCATCCAAGCGGGAGCTTGCCGGCGGCATGCCTACGTAAAAGAGAGACAGTTCAGACAGAGTGAGAATTTTTATTCGATAACAATGCTGGAACGGATAACGGATCGAAGAACCATCCGAGACAGCAGCATGTTATACAGAAACCAAATAATTACCTCGTGCAAGGGCAGTCGCCTCCACAACGACCAATCAAAGGTAGTATTCTGAGTGCCTGTCGACTTGACCCATACACGAGCTTGGTTGGGAGACTCATTCACAATACGCAGTGCTTCTCTCCAATTGACTTCTTCAATAGCCTTGAAGAGAGGTGTAGCACCATCCTGGTAAAGGACTTCCCATTCCCCATCCTCCTTGTCTGGATGGCTGCGCGGTTCGTTGTTGGCTACGCTAATATCTCCACTCGACGATTCCGTCGACTCTAAATCATCCTGCGAGGAGCGGCAAGCATCCAAAGCATCGCGCAAGGTCATGACTTCTGAGTTCAGAGTCAAAAAGTCTTCGTCAACGGTAATCTCAATACCACTCATTTTGATCTCGATTTGTTGTTTGGACACTGAAATGAAAGGCTGTCAGTGGTAAATGCGTTTGGATTGTAAACGTCGTTTTGTACCAGATCTCAGGATACCCTAATAGCTGGTAGTATGTATTATCTCTGCGTGCGAGCGTTGCGGCTTGTTGAGTCACTTCCAATCGTATTATTGTTACTAATACAGAAAATAGGCCAGGACAAAGGATGCTGATTCAAGATAATTGTTGGAAGAACATAAAATTTGACAGGAAAAATTGAACAACTCGCTGACGGTGTTGGTACTTAGCGAAAATACTTAGCCGTCCTACCGAGGATGCTCGACTTTAAAAATATTCACTATGAATAAAGTATCCGAGCGGATCAAAGCAAAACTTGAAAACCACTGAATTTTGAAAGAAAAAAGAACCGGATAAAAACCAATAGGTACCTGGTAGGTCTAGTAGCTACTACTACTACTAGTAGTAGTAGTCTAGCAGAGCACTTGCACTCGAGTAGATTCTAGTAGTCTGGTGATAGTAGCTGGCACTCGTTGTTACCACTACTAATAGCTAGTAGTACCTGGTAGTGGGAGTACTGCTCTACTCTACACTTATAAGCAGCAAGTACTCTACACTTCTAAGCAGTAAGTAATAATAGACTCAAGTACAGTGCTGGTAGATGGAAGGCATAGATATATGGCAAACAAACTTTTTCACCGAACTCTCAAAAAGCGATGACTGTACATAATCCAATAAAAATACGGTAGACTAGAGTCAGCAAGTACCATTCGCTACAATAGTGTGCTTTCAGAAGGTGAAATTTCAAATAGAAAAACTTCCTTCGTTTCTGTATTTTGCTCGTTTTTATCGGTCCCAGCGTCACAGCCATCCTCGCTTTCATTATTGTCCTCGTCCTTGTAGATGACAGGATACCAGGCCAGACACTTCATAGACCAACCACGAGACTGGATCTCTTCCAAGACCTGGTCCACAGTTGTAAACATGTCCGCATCGCGTCGTTGAAAGCTCAACAAGAGTTTAGGGACGTCCCTTCCTGTCTCTGATACAGCAGCGGCATCAAATATTGCTTGGACCGTAAAGAACAATCCTTTCAACATGGAGACGAGCCATATACAATCGCAAGCAATAATCAAATCTACGTCACATTGTTGCAGACTGAGTTGGTCCTCCAAAGGTAGATTCCAGTCCAGGTCTGCCGCCGCTGTCCATCCCTTTCCCATGGGAAGTACGGCACGAAGATCACTTGTCGACGTCGTTTGGGATTTTTCTTGATGAAGCCACGATTCGCGTGGATGCGTTGAACTATTATTATTATTATTATTATGGTTCCTGATGAATTGGTTCGAATTCCGGACCAGATTAGGATACAAAGACTCTTGGACCAGGTCTGCTAAATCTGTGAGCAGTACGTGCGCTCCCATAATGGCCAGCGAGGTACCTACCACACCCACACCCGCTCCAAGTTCTAGCACACGTAATGCTTCTCCGCCATTGCCATTGCCATTGCTCTTGTTATTGCAATTGCATTGCTGCTGCTGCTGCTGCTGTTGTTGGACCATGACTTTTTGTTGCCATGCTTGCAACAAGGAACCGTCTGTTGACCGTGGAAAGAGCAAGGCATCGACAGCTAGTCGAGTTCCCGGCCATACTTGAAATCCTGTTTTCCCGGCCAATGCGTACGGATAGGTTTCTTCTTCAAATAACATACACGATACGGCATCTTTGCTGTACGCATAATTACTGTAATCGTCATCAATGTTCTTGTTGTCTTGTGATTCCTTGGATGTATCGTTCTCTATCCATTCTGATCTGAACATTACATCTGCTGCTGTTGGCTCGTTTTCTTGCATGACACCGTACGAAGGTTCCCGACAACAAAATTTGAGATAGGTAGGCTGTTGCACAGAGGAAGAGGTATCCGCGGTCTCTAGTAGTAGTTGTACTGGTAGAGAACATTGAAAGAGGACTGTGTTGTTGGATTGCGAGCTGTTATGATTCCTCAGTTCCATGCAGTGAAACGCTTCCGAGGGAAGACGCAACAAGGAATCATCGGCTTGATACGCTCTCACATTTTCTTTTGCTGCTGCTGCTGGGGTATCCATTTTTCCTTTCCAAGTAAGCTGTACACTACAGTCCTTTTTGTTAGCTGCTGCCGCTGTGAATTGCTTGGTTGTGGGTGCCTCGCCAGATTAGTTACATTCCACAGTACATGCACACAGCACCATTATTACTTCTTTTTTTATGATTATAATAATATTTAATAATATTTGGTGTGAAGTAGATTGAGTAGGATGAGAGATGATGAAACGATGATATTCTCGAGCCGGGTGGATGAACGATGCGCAAATCTGAGAAATAAATACTGTACTCTGTTGTACTCTACTAGAGAAAGTCATTGCTCCTCTCCTTCTTGTCTATGCTACAGTAGCTACTGTAGTACTAGTACTGCCTCTCCTTATTAGTACTAATAGCAGACTAGCTAGTACTACTACGGTAGCAGTTACTGAGTACTACAGTATTAGCTACAGTACTTGCTTCAGCTGCCTGCCTACCTCAGCCAGAACTCAATGGTAGGCACCACTCAGTACCAGTACGTACTTAATTATTTACTTCGTGTATTATTTTGTTGCAGAAATCCAGTGAGCAGGCGTGGTTGGCTTTTACCGTCCCACCTCGCACAGGTCTGCAAAGACACTCTCGTCTTAGTTTGTCGGACGCCGGGATCACTCACCATCGAAAACCAAGACAATCCGAATTCGCACACGAACCACACCACACTACCAGTAAATAACAACAACCACAACTACAGCATCAACAGCATCAACAGCATCAACAACAGCATCAACAGCAACAACAACAGCAACAACACTACTTACTTGTACACTGCAATAACAATAGCAGCAATATAACGCAGTCGCTAAGATTACTAGTACAGTAAGTTATAATTCAGATATATAATGCCGGCACGAAGCAGCAAAGGTGTGAAAGGCGGGTCGAACAACCTGCGAAAGGTGACGATCAAACCCTTCTCGAAGCCACCTACCTTGCCCCCCAACTTTTACGAGCAAACTTCTGCGGAACTTTTACAAGGAACTCTGAAGGTTCTTCAACAAGGAAAACCTCCCAACAGTACCACGACTACTGCGAGTTCCACATCTACAGCAACCTCTGGTTCCTCGTCATCCAACCTCTCCCTGCAAAACTCGTACAACTCCGTGGTAAATCTAGTATCGCACCAGTACGGTCCCCGACTGTACCAAGATTTGAAATTGGCCATGCAGGAAGCAGCAAAAGAAGTATTGCCACTCAATTCGGAAAGCATCAGCAATGCCAGTACCAGTGATCCGACCAATCGGGCATCCATGCTAGAATTCGTACAAACACAGTATCAACTGTACGTGGATTACTTGTTGCTTTGCAAGCACGTTTTTTTGCCGCTCGATCGGACGCACCTGTGGCAACAGGACGGAGATGTAGTGGTGAAGCGGACCATGGCTACCAGTTACACACATTATACGTTGTGGGAAGTCGGTTTGTTGCAATTTCGCAGTCGTCTGGCGGAGCTCGAACTGGATCATGCCGTGTACCAGCAGTGGTTTCGAATGCTCCGCGACGACTGGAGTGGCGGATATTCCGAACGAAGCCTACTGCAGGCCACGTGGCACATGTGGCAAGATTTGCATTTGGTACCAGTCGTTATGACGCAACTTCAACCCGATTTGGAAGTCTTTTTACAACGCGAGTCGCAACAGGCCATGTCCACTACCTCGTCCGAATTGTACGATGCACCCAAGTTTGTGCACTACGTGTACGAGAAATGGATGCACATGTCGTACCAGTGGACGTTTCTGCCCAAAACGTGGTTATGTACACTGCTGGAAGTGCACTTGTTGTTGCCTCATTTACACCAGGAGTGGTTGCTGGCACCTCGGAACTTTTATCCTCTATTGGAACAAGAATTATTGCAGGCTCCAGGAAATACCACCACCACCACCACCAGCAGCAGCAATGGTGGCGCCGGAAATCCTGTTATTAGTCCATCCAAAATGATTATATCGCCCTCGCATGGACGATCGTCATCGTCGTACAATCAAAGTGCCATGATTAAATTGTGGATGTTGGCGGGACGATTGCCCAATGGGTACAAACAAGTCGCATCTTGCATTGCCGAATACGCCAGAACCAAGAGCGTGGCACTCATCCAACAAAATCAACCCGCAGCTGTAACAACAGCAGCAGCAGCAGCAGTCGAAGGAGGACCTGCTAGGCCACCTTCGCCCAAACGCGCGACAGCAATAGCCAATCAACACTCCATGATTGCCGATTTGCTAGAGCTGCAACAACAGTTGAATCGGTTGATGCAGAAGTTGCCCCACGGCACAGATCATGTAGCTCTCAAGCCCGTCTGGGAAGATGTTGTCAATCTTCAAGATACTACTCCCAGTATATCGGAGTGCTTGGCCAAATTTGTCGATCAGATCCTCAAATCCAACAAGAAAATGGATCAGTACGCGCTGCAGCAAACGCCGACGTCTACTGCTGGTGCTACGAGCAGCGACCTCTTGTCGAGGATCATTTCCGGTATCTTTGTTCATCTGCAAGCCAAGGATATATTTGAAGCCTTTTACAAACGTGATCTCGCGAAGCGACTTTTGTGGAACAAGATTGTCTCGATGGACGTCGAAAAGCAATTCGTCTCGCTTCTCAAGGCAGAATGTGGTGCCGGGTACACGTCCAAAATGGAGGGCATGTTTCAAGACATTGATTGGAGCCGCGAAGCTATGAGTCGATACAAGCAGACTTTACCGTTGATGAATAACAAGGGGGAGGTCGAAATGGAAGCGCAGGTTCTGACGACAGGATACTGGCCCGTATATCCACAATATCCTCATTTGATTTTGCCTGAATCACTCAAGTTACCGCAAGAACGATTCACGGACCACTACAAATCAAAGTATCAAGGTCGACGCATGTCATGGCAGTACGCTTTGGGCCATTGTATTGTTCGAGCTACCGGATTAGGAAAAAATAAGGGCAAGATTTACGAACTGGTGATTAGTCTGTGCCAAGCGCTGACGCTAGTGCAATTCAAAAACGCTAATGATCAGTTTACGTTAGACCAATTGAAACAAGCTATCGGATTGGAAGATCGCGCAGAAATGGAGCGCATTTTGCAGAGTTTGGCGCTGGGTAAGGACGGAACCCGCGTTTTGCGAAAACTAGACTTCGACGCGGAACCTAACAAGAAGAAAAAGATTCGCACGACTGTAGACGATCGTGACAAGTTTACCGTTAACCCGACTTTCGAATCCAATCAGCGAAGGATCAAGATTAACAACATCATGTTGAAGGAAACCAAGGAGGAGAGAGACAAGACTGTCCAAGCCGTATCGAGAGATCGTCTCTACATTATTGATGCATCGTTGGTGCGTGTTATGAAGGCTAGAAAAACGATTTTGCATCAACAGCTTATTCCGCAAGTTTTGGAGCAAGTAAAGGTTCCCGCACAACCAAACGACGTGAAAAAGCGCATCGAATCTCTCATCGAAAGGGAATACATGGAACGTGACAGCAAGGATCGCAATCGCTACAACTACTTGGCATAAAGTAGCATCAATAATCCGAATTATGATTTTACAATCGATATCTGTAGGAATCGATCATACCGTTCGTTCTGACGCCATTGACAAGGCGAGGCGCTCAAAAAATCGGATCTTTTTGCTGAGGATCAGCTACTACGGAATCCGATTTCTCATTTGGTTTAGCGGCAGATGTTGCCGGCAGCGTACTTTTCTGCTTCGCTGCATCCGCGACCACCTTGGCGCGAATGAATTTCTCTACTCCTGCCAAACTAGGAGGCTTCCCGCCCCCTTCCATGCCCATCAAGCGAGCTTGATCCTTGCCCCCAACAGCACCCATACCCGGAATTGCGGCGTTTCCCGCCTGATACTCAGCCCGTGGCGTGCAAATAATTTTCGAGCACTGATCCATCTTCCCTCGTTGGAAAAGCGGATGGTGGAAACAGTCTGTTCCCGTGCCAGACGTCAGACGGACAAACCCCCAGCGATGGAGCTTGCGGACAAAGGAAGCATATTTGCTGACTTTGAAAACATTGCTAAGTACGTCCTCACAGAGTAACTCGGGATCCACAACGACAAACGACTTTCCGTCTGGTAACCAGGCAACCGCGTCTTCCTCAGAGTGCGCCATCAATGCTTCCATAAGCTTTTCTGGGAATGTTTTGGCTCGCTTTTTCTTTTCCTTGCCTTTCATCAGCACTGGGCTAAGCTTTGGATTATCGGTGTCTGTTAAATTGTGGTTTTTCTTCCGCTTTCTACCCCTCTTCTTGCCTTTTCCGTTTCCCGCGACTCCATCATCATCGTCCACGGGCACGCCAGAAAAGAGTGCTTGAATGTCGCTGCTGGTGCCAGCGTTCGCGCCAGCTCCGGTGAACATACCCAGCCCAAGAGAGCTCCGTCGGCGATCAAATGGATTCAAATTACCATCCATGCCATTTGACGACAGCGAGGAGCTCCTACGACGTTTCTGTTGATCACCCAAGCCTTGCTCTAGTTGCGTCTGCATTTGCTGCTGGTGAGCTTGTAGCTGCTGTTGAAGTATGCTTTGGTGTTGCTGGAAATTGCTGCAAGAAGCGAAGAATTAGAAAAATGTTAGATCCCACAAAGCTTGGAGAGACAAGAGTGGAGTGTACGATACAATATCGTGCATTAGGGCATTTTGAGAGTCGAACATACTTGAAGTTGATATTGGCTCCTCCGACATTGAACTGGCCAGGATTCATACCAGCCGCACCGGGTGCGGCTCCCCTCAGACCAAAATTAGCCATATTTGCCGCTCCCGTGCCGCCCAAGCCAGCTCCAAAGCCAGACTGAGTCTTTGAAGGTCCAGTAGTCGCCTGTTGGACTAGAGACTGCAGCCCTGGATTATTGGCAAACAAAGCCTCTTGATCCGTAACAGACATACCGGCGAAAGGATTAGTGTTAGTTGGCCCCATGGTGCTGTTGTTTTGTTGATTGTTCATGCCAGCAAGGCCGAGAGCCCCGCCTGGTCCTAACGAGGCTGTTGGACGACCGCTAGGCATGCTATTTCCTTGCTGCTGTTGTAAGTTTTGCATCATCGCTGCAAAATCGTTGTTCATGCTGCTATGGTTGTTGTTAGTGCCCTGTAGGGGGCCTGGCGATTGTGCTCCCAAAGAGTTTTGGTTGCCTGCTTGGTTGCCGTTGTTTTGAATCCCCCCGACAGCTCCCGGACCCATGCTTGCTCTACGAAAGAAATCGAGGGACTGCTGATTCAGATTGAACCCATTCGGCAACGAGAACCCGTTACTATTAGGGCCGGCGTTCAAAAATCCAGGCACATTTGCATTTGCATTCCCACCAGCGGCTGCCATAGCGGCGGCAATTATACTCTCGGTGTGTTGGTTCAAGCTGCTACCAGCCGCTCCGCCAGGAGCATTGGCTGACAAGTTTGCCAGCATTGAGCTCATGTTATTTGACAAATTTATGTTATTGGACAAAGTTGCCAAAGTTGCATTGTTGTTCTTGGCGTTGTTCATAAAACCAACACCATCAAGTCCACCAAAGTGCTGACTCTGCTGAAGGAGAGCATCGCCACCAATTGCCGATCCCATTTGACCGAGGCCTGCCGCATTGAGATTACCGGCAAGGCTGTTGATATTCGGATTTTGCAATCCTTGAGCATTACCTCTACTATTTCCAAACTGCTGACTGAGGTTTGCAATGTTGAAGTTACCCAGACCCATACTGTTCAAATCATTGTTGTTCGCAGCACCCATTCCGCCGCCGCCCACTCTTTGTTGCGCAAGGCTTGCCATATTTATGCCTCCAAGGCCGAGCGCGTTCAAATCATTCAAGGTGGAATTCTCTCCACCATCACCACGTGATTTTTCATCTGCGGCTCCGCCTTGGTTTTCGTTGTTATTCTGAATAATAGGATCATTGTTAGTGATATTGTTGCTGTTGCCCATGTCGTCTATCTGTCCAAGAGCACCCAGATTAATACAAAGATTGCCACCTGCTGCCGGGCTACCAAAACCAAAATTCCCCCCGACATTGGAGTTGCCAACAGTACCACCATTACCACTGTGGCCGAAGGAGCCGCCGGTGTTTCCTCCTCCAAGGCTGGCCGAGAACTGGCTGAGATTTGCCAGGTTGAGGCCGTCGAGGTTGAATCCTCCTCCTGTACCACTACTTCCTAGACCTAAGCTTTGTCTCTGCATTTGCATGTGCTGCAGCAAAATGCCCCTCGCTGGATATTGGATATTATTCAAAGCAGAGCGAATCAGTTAGTGTTAACAATTCCAATCGTATAATCACGAAAAACCTGACAAATAAATAATACTAAGGATACACGCAGAGCTTACGGTGGTTTGCATTATCTCCTGGTTGCTGCCCATTATTTATCATTAGATTGTTATTATTATTGCTACTACTACTACTACTACTACTACTACTGGCACTGGTGTTAACATTATCCTCTCTACCAGGATTATTCTTGAGAAGTCCAACACCCCCTCCTCCTTCTCCTCCGGGAGGTCCTTGCAATCCAGCTAAAAGTTGTTGTAGACTACTAGTATTCTCGTTCATCCCGACGGAAGAATATCTTTTCTCTTTCGCGTGTCTCAATGGTTGCAACACCTTGTTCCGTTCTTTAATTTTTTGGACTGTCAACGTGAACAAAGTTGTACAAACTAACTCTTTTTATTGCTTTAAAGTGTCGGCTGTAGGCAAATTGGTGCCTTGCTCCAGTACAACATGACATTTTCTTTGATTGAAAATCGATGATTACTAGAAGAAGAGGCATACCCCGTTCACAAGAATAACAGAAGCGGTTGAAAAACGGGTGCAAATCTGTATCCATCTGGGCAGTTCAATATAATCACAACTAAGCAATGTCGTCTTGCCTGCATAGGTTATCAAAAAAGCAAGCAAGCCAGCATGTATGCGTTCACGTACAGTCGGGACTCGTACGTCAAATAATAATACTGTAATTCAGTTAACAAGCAAATAACAGGATACTACTATTACAGTTGGATTTTGGAAAAAATCTTGACTCATCTATCTCAGAGAAAATAATACGCAACTCGCAACAAACATGTACTCATTGAAAGCATTATTTCATTCCAAACTCTATCTAAGATGAAGGTACCAATGTTTCTTTTCCTAGCAGTTTCCTTGCTACCTGACGCAACAGATGCTTTCCTACAACAGCCAAAACACCTCGCCCATTTCGCTCGACAACAGCATACCAGATGTGATCCCTCTACTACTACTACTACTGCTACTACTACTGCTACTGCTACCCAACTACAAATGTCCAACAAATTTGATGTCACGAAACCTGTCTTTGATTTGTTTTCTCTCCGAAGCGTACGGGGCGACGCACTCACCAAATATAGTTCATTGAATCAGAGTGAACCCCTGCGAATCAACATCTGGGCGTTGGCGGCTTTAACGTTTTTCTCGTCTCCCTGGCTGGCAATTGAACTTAACGATGAAGCGTTGCCACTGGTGGGTGTAGCCGCTGCAGTGGGTGCCGGATTTGGGAGTACAGGTCTTTTTATCCGTGAATGTCAACGTCGATCAAAGCAGCTGTCGCGGTTGGAAAAGGAACTCAATGCTCTGGCCTTGCAAATATGTTTACCCACCAATCAGTTGGCCGACTATGCCTTTCAACAGCCTCGTTCCCTGTCACAACTCATGAATAAATCAAGTTTGACGGTGAGACTTTTGGCTTTTTCGGGAACTGCTTCAGAACTGAAAAAATCGCTGATACCCTTGCGTGTTCTGGGTCGTCGACTAGTGCAAGCGAGTACATTTGTCGTTGTCGTCCCCACTGATCAATCGAGCGCCGATGACTTTGGACTACCAGCCGGGGAAAGACTTCCGTTTGTTGGTGGCATTGTCTCACCAGAGGATTGGAACGCCTATTTTGCAAGTCTTGGAGACACAAATGATTCGAGTTGGAATTTTCGTTGGTTTGGCATCAGTGCCAGCGGGCGGTCGTTTGGATCAGGACAAGGCACTTCTCCGGAATGGCTTCAGATACTAGGGCAACATCTCCGACCAACCGATATTTTGAGTGATTCTAATTCTTCCCAGCAACAGGATGATAAATCAGGGATACTATCTCGGCAACGATCTTTTTACCAGGCGTTAATTGAAGGGAATTTGGAAAGGATGAACAGCATTTACGGTACCGATGAAGCAGAACAAGTTTCTCGCGTGATGGAGCAAGGAGGGCGGCTAGACGAGTGGAAATCCTGCTTAGAAGAGGATGCTCGACCCACAGGAATGCAAACAGGAGACGCGGATGTCGTAGTCATTTCGGACACACTCGCCTATTCCACTATCATTGAATTTCCTGTTACCACGGGATTGGAAGGAGCCACCTTGCTCGCCGTACAAACCTGGACAAGAGTCGACGCGAAAGATGAATGGAAGTTGTCGCTCCACGAGACCATACCATGGAGCGCCGATCGTCCTGCCGGTGGAATTCTCCTATGTGATCGCCGCGGATGCGTAGCACTCACGAGAGGTCCCGACAGAAGAACTTTTGGTGGTCTTGTTGGATAGCACTCTAAGGTTTTGTCACTATCTAGCTGCTACTACTTACTCGGGTTTATATTTTGTTTATATCCTAGAAGCTCAACTGGAAGATACCCCAAGCCACGTCTATAATGCATAAGACTACGTAACGTGAATATTATCCCGATCCCGACGATCCATTTTAGGGTAACGATCCCCATGCACGATTGAAATCGTCAATCGCAATCGCCGAAAAAAAATGAGCCATCAAAATACAATAACAATTGTGACAAAAGAAAAAAAACATACAGTATCACAACAACTGACAACACATACCAATAATCATTCATAAGTACGAGTAGGAAAGATGAACCCGAAGACGCCATTCACTCCGCTAATAATTATCTTGCTGGCCCTTCAAGGCGTCGACGCCAAGAGAATCAATGCCATGAGGAATTGGACCAATCTATCGCAGAGAGTATGCGTGTTTCTATTTTCGCCGTCCATTTTATGCACACGAGTTCCCGAACTTGAAGAACATTTCAACTTATCCAACTTTGTACCTGGCCAAGAGAGTTCCGTGGAAGAAGCTACCGATCCTCTAAAGCAACCAGTGTGGCTAGGGTTGCGCCATTGATTCCTTTATCGGCAGAAAGACGAGACCGGAAAGAATTTCGTGAAAGGAAATGCGCGAATTTCAGCTAATTACTCTGGAATCGAATCTAATAAGTGAACGCCATAGGGTGTGTTCAAATAAATCATCAGAAGCACTCAGGTTTGCTGGAGTAAAATGTCACCAAGTGAAGAGATTAGAAGAGCTCAATTTTTCACTTCGGCTGGAGTAGCTTACGTAAGAATAAACCATTTCACTTGTTCCGTTTCTTGGTCTTGTTATTCAATAACTTCATGGCAGCGTACCTTAGATGCAAGAACAACAGAGCAATTCACGAAAGTCCCGTATCCTACCTCAGCTTATCGATGTCGCCTGCGGGTCTACACAATGTTTCTTAAAAAGCCTACAGGTCTCAAAAGTACTTTATCATGATAATGATAATTCATTTTACGCCCACAGCGAAGCCCATCGTTATGTAATTAATTAATTGCTAGACCCCCCCCCCCGCTAGTCTATCTACTAGATACTAGTGTACTATCCAACATTATTATTAGCTCCATGATTCGACCAAAACCAACAGTACATCATTAGCGATAAGGATACTAATTTCATTATGGTTATTTGAACTTGCCTAATCACAGTATCATTTTTTAAATTTCTCTTTTTGTAGCTACGGGCTTGCCTTCCGTATCGCTGAAATTAATCATTTTTGACGAAAGATCTCTCGCTCATTTCATTTATCGCCATTTCCAGTCCTCCAACATGACACAATCACAGTGCAAACGCTCGTTCACAACCTCATACTTCGCAACAAAACATTAAAAGAGTTTTTAACCTTTCGTAAAGTATTAACAGCACATTTAATAATAACATTCGATCATGGCTCGCACCTCGTCTCTGGCGATACTCTTGATGGCCGTTCTCCTCAGCTTTGCTGTGGCTGAAGCCGAGTTGGTGAAGCCTGAGGGAAGCGTGCGATTGCTGAAAAAGAAGAAGAAGAAGAAAAAGAAGCTTCTAGAAGCGATCGCTGGTGGTGTCATCGGAGGGCTCCTCCTTTGTGAATTCACTGACATTCTTCCAGAAGAAATCTGCAACATTGGGAAAGAGGAAGAACCGGACATTTCTCCTGATATTTCTGTAGATCCCGCCCACCGAATTCTGAAGAAAAAAAAGAAGAAGAAGTTCATTGGAGGAGTTGTTGGTGGTATTCTTGGAGGATATCTCCTTTGCGAGTTCACAGACGTCCTCCCCGAAGAAATTTGCGAGATCGGCAAAGACGAAGAAGAGGATCCTGATGAACCAGAACTGTCTCCCGACCCACCAGCCCCTCTTAATCGCCGAAATCTGAGAGCATAAAATTGATAATACCAGCTGCTTCATACTGGTAACCGCAACTGCAGCGCAAGTCTGAAAACAAGGCGTGGGGCTTTCGTTGCATTGTTGTTTACCTCCATTTCAGTTGCTTCCTGACGTTGTACATTATTCTCAATTTGCATTACCACAGGCTGCATACGCACAACAAGCATACAATCAAATGCGCATGGCCAATTATTGATTCTTTTTGGAGTACAGAGGCCCACTTTTATCGGACGAGAAAGATATTATAGACGTTCATCATTTACTTGCCTGAATAGGAGCGATTTTCATGCAGACTGTAATGATCAGAAAAATCTTCATAAAACAATATTTAAGAATTCTACAAAAACATGAATCATTACTTTGGTAAAATTGAAATGTATTGAAAGTACTCTGTACATTATTAGTATTTCTGATTGTGACGACAGAAACAGCAAATTGCGTAGACCGTGTTTCTCATCAACACGGACACGTTGTTGTTGACAGGAAAATGAGTGCAGCATCAGGGTTCAAGATATGTTTTCTCTTTCGAGCGAACGCTACCGCGTTCTCTCGACTATGCCAGCTCTCTAGGGCTACGTTCGGCTAGGTAGGGTGGTTTGGAGAAACTCGGCAATTTACTAGGGCCGACCTTTTCTCCGTTCCGA